>OFGI01000135.1_pt1 | contig 76618 bp, 62 predicted proteins | sample 1521751 | NCBI WGS metagenome assembly OFGI01 (sample SAMEA3504115, study PRJEB24116) | mouse gut metagenome | biome: mouse gut; feature: mouse-associated habitat; material: faeces | place: Denmark | collected 2011
CGCCGATTTGAAATCGGCGCACCGCTTGCTTCATTATATCAATCCGAAATCACGAGCCACACGTAACGCCTCCGCCGAATTTCTTACATTGAGTTTAGCCCTTACATTTTGCCGATGACGGTTTACCGTATTACGGCTTATATGCAACCTGTCAGAAATCTCGTCACTCGTCAAGCCGTCCGATACCATCCGCAGTACCTCACACTCCCTATCCGAAAGCAGGTTCGGCACGCCATCACGATCAAGCACTTCCATCTCTCCCGTCACATTATCAACAATCGCAGCCGCTTCACCTCCACCTATATTAGGACCATAAAGACACAATGCGAATTGCACCGTCTCCCCCAGCGGATGCGGCACATACATCATTCGGTGCATCGACAGATGGTAACGCCCCTCACCATCACACAATCTTATCTTGCTCGCAAGCATATAACGGCGCATTCCCTCACCCAAGCCCGACACCTTATTATAGAATACATGCTCGAGCGAGAATTTCATCTGCAAATCATCCGGATGCACATGCGACAGAAGCCCGCGTTCCCATATCGATTCCACAACCTCACACCTACCTCTTTGCCCTATCGACATACGCTCGGCAAATGCTCCATAATAGATATAACTGCGCATATTCACCAAATCGCTCAACACAGCTACACATTGCTCCATCTCCGCATACCCCTGAGCGATATTGCGATATCCGGATATAAGCGACTCAGCACCTGCCGGCATTCCTGCACCCTGCTCGCGCAATTCACTATCCAATATATCAAAATGGTTATTTTTAGCCATTGCCATCTTTATTTGCATATCATACCTTTGCAAATATAAAACAAAATCACATGACTGAGAAAGAAAAAGCCGAAGCCGGATTGCTTTACGACGCCAATTACAACCCGGAACTACTCGCCGAAAGAGAACATGCAGCAGAGCTATGTTATGACTTCAACAATACCCGCCCGTCTCAAACAGCCGAACGGACTGAAATATTACGCCATCTATTAGGCTCCATGGGCCGCAACTGCATAATCACACCTCCGTTTCATTGCGACAACGGCTACAATATTCACATAGGGAACAACTTCTTTGCCAACTACAATCTCGTAATCCTCGACAGCGTACGTGTAAGCATCGGTGACAATGTGTTTATTGCTCCAAATGTTGGCATATACTGTGCCGGGCATCCGTTCGACCCTATCCGCCGCAACCAAGGACTGGAATACGCATTACCTGTGACAATAGGCAATGACGTCTGGATTGGAGCCGGTACCCATATATGCCCCGGCGTGAACATTGGCGACGGTTCCACTATCGGCGCAGGCTCCATAGTGGCACACGATATACCCGAAGGCGTTATAGCTGCCGGAAATCCGTGCCGGATATTACGGAAAATAACGCAAGATGACATCGACAGATACAAATAATACCGACAACAAAACCATACCATCATGAAACATTACATCTTAACACTATTACTCCTCGCCTGCTCAGGTGCACTGTCAGCACAATCCTTAAATAAATGCAACTGGTTCAATGAGCCTGCGCAGTGGGAAATCAACGCCGGGACATTATTCATGCAAGTCACTCCGCACACCGACTATTGGCGTATATCCCACTACGGATTCACCGTTGATGACGCCCCATTCTATTACGCCGAATACGGTGGTGAATTTGAAGCCAAAGTTAAGGTGAGCGGGGATTATAAGACCCGGTTTGACCAAGCCGGCATGATGCTCCGTATCGACCATGAGAATTACATAAAAGCGGGCATAGAATTTGTCGACGGCAAGTATAACATCAGCACGGTAGTGACCCATCGCACAAGTGACTGGAGCGTGATAGCTCTTGACAAACCGGTCGACCACATCTGGATTAAAGCCGTACGTCGGCTTGACGCCATAGAGATTTTCTACTCGTTCGACGACAAGACATACACCATGATGCGCAATGCATGGATGCCAGACAACACCCCTATCAAGGTCGGCATGATGGCGGCAAGCCCCGACGGCGAAGGTTTCAAGGCAAAGTTCGAGCATTTCACCGTAACACCATTGCCTGACCTGCGACGCACCCGTTGGCTCGAATCCAACCAATAATTTTCACCACCGACACATCACCCTTTAATATTCTTTACATAGCTGAGGTACATACTGTGGGGTATTTTCACTAAATTTGAGGTTGAATTGATTTTTTCAACCTCAATTTTTTTATGATTGACCATATAGGCTCCTACATCACGGAGATTGCCGACATCATCTGCGGCTATCCGCTATTCATCGCTCTGATTGGAGGCGGACTGTTCCTTTTCTTATATTCAGGCATGATTTCATTGCGGAAACTGCCGCACTCCATCAAGGCATTACGCATGAAACAAAGTGCCGGACATGGAGAAATCAGTTCCGCACAGGCACTTGCATCGGTAGTTGCGGCAACCGTGGGGATGGGTAATATAGCCGGGGTAGCGATAGCTCTGGTAATGGGCGGCCCCGGAGCCATATTCTGGATGTGGGTGAGCGCTATAGTAGGCATGAGCACAAAATACCATGAGGGAGTGCTTGCTGTAAAGTACAGGTCTTATGCCAAGGACGGAAGTCCGCACGGAGGTCCCATGCACATCATACGTCATGCCTTATCGGCGAAATGGGCTCCAATGGCTTCACTCTTCGCCGTAGCAGGCATGTTCGGCACCCTTTGCATAATCAATGCCAATCAGCTGACAGAAGCCGCATTATCAACCGTCAACAGTATTTCACCGGTCAGCAACACACTTATGGCAAAATCCATCATAGGCATTACCATAGCCGCCATTGTGGCACTGGTTACCATAGGTGGCGTACAGCGCATAGCACGTGTGGCTTCCGTATTGGTACCATTCATGGTTGGCGCATACTTTATCATGGTAATGTACATAATACTCACCCACATAACGTATCTACCCGATGCGTTTGCAAGCATATTCAGAGAAGCATTCAGCCTTAAAGCCGGCTGGGGAGCATTGGCAGGGGTAGCCATCATAGGTGCCCGACGCGCGGCACTGGTCAACGATGCAGGCGTAGGCACGGCATCCATCATGCACGGCACGTCGGCGTGCAAAGAACCTGTACGCGAAGGTCTCGTGGCAATGCTCGGGCCGGCAATAGACTCTGGATTCGTGTGCACACTTACAGCCCTCGCCATACTGCTTTGCGGCGACATATCCTCCACCGACGGCATAAAGGGTCTTGAAGTCGCTATGGATGCATTCGGCGCAACTATTCCGGGCGGACGCTATCTGCTCATGGTCATTGTGGCATGTTTCGCGTTGTCCTCAATGTTCAGCTATTCATTTTACGGTAGCCGATGCACCGCATACCTGTTCGGACAGCGACGCGCCCGCTATTACATCTGGTTCTTCATAGCCACATTGGTAATATTTGCCATAGTACCACTCAACGCGGCAGTAGGATTGTGCGACCTATTCTATGCGTTCATGGCATTCCCCACCATGCTCACCCTCATACTATTGCGGAGGGATGTGCGCGATGAAACCACACGATACTTTGCTGAAAACCGCGAAACTTCCGCCGTAAAAATAACGACATAATGCATCCGACAATACAAATTTGTTTTGTATTTTTGCATTACAACAATACATTTATTACACCAACACATGACTACTCCCGAACAGAGACTCGCCATAGAAGAAAAAGTAGTGGAAATGCTACGTACCGTCTATGACCCCGAAATACCTGTCGACATATACAGCCTTGGGCTGATTTACAAAATTGACCTTGATGATGACGCGAACCTGCATATAGACATGACCTTGACGGCACCCAATTGTCCGGCAGCCGATTTCATTGTCGAGGATACACGCATGAAACTCGAAAGCATAGAAGGCGTGAAGAGTGTGGATATAAGCATCGTGTTCGAACCGGAATGGAACAAGGACATGATGAGCGAGGAAGCCAAACTTGAATTAGGATTTCTTTAAACCGACGGTACACGATGCGCAACTGCACCTATTTCATATCCGACCTCCATCTCGGAGCTTCGTATATCACCGACCCAAGGCGACACGAACGGGAAATATGCCGGTGGTTACGCAGCATCGAGCCCACCGCCAAGGCTCTCTATCTCCTTGGTGATGTACTCGATTATTGGTACGAATACCGCACCGTGGTCCCCAGAGGATTTACCCGTTTTTTCGGAACACTCGCATCCCTTGCCGATAGCGGTGTGGAAATCACATGGCTTAAAGGCAATCACGATATATGGATATTTGACTATCTCCCGTCAGAGATTGGTATCACAGTTGCTGATGGACTCATAACCCGTACTATCGACGGTAAGACATTCGTGATGGAACATGGCGACGGAGTTGGAGAGATGCGTCCGGTGTACAGGTGGATGCGTTCACTATTCCGGAACCGCGTGGCTCAATTCCTCTTCTCCGCCATACATCCACGATGGACAGTAGGATTTGCTCACCGGTGGTCGAGCCATAGTCGCAAGCATGGTTGCCGTGTACCGGACTCTTTGGATGACAATGACAAACTCACCCTATTCTCCAAAGAATATCTGTCGTCGCACCCCGAAGTTGACTTCTTCGTTTTCGGACACAGGCATGTGAAATCCGACATCAAAATCGGTCCACACACACGCATGGTCGTACTCGGCGATGCATTCCGGCTTATGACTTATGGCGTCTGGGACGGGGCTGATTTCAGTTTGAAAAATATCAACGAAATCTCCGAAAACAGTTAATTAACATTCATTAAGAAATATCAACCCAACAACCAATTCAAAGATTACATCCTATAATCCAATAAATTACATCCAAAAAGACCTCAGCAATAGTCCTACCATAATTAAAAACACTGCTGCATAACATGTAAAAAAGTTTGCCGCAGCTGCATTTTTAGAGATACCTTTGTGGCACAAACCTAACACAATCTTTTTTACCTTAGAAATTGTACCTATTGGAAACTCATAAAAAGGGACTATGCGAGTAGTCCCTTTTTATCTACCCTAAAAGCAATATCATCAATATATCTCTTATGCTATCATATAATCGCAACGACAACGAAATTGTACTCTGCAGGGAGTTCTCTTCCGACGCTGAAGCCCACATAGCTCAAGCGGCATTAGAGGAAAATGGCATCGAAGTTATTTTAGATAACGAGATATTCTCACGCATATATCCCATAGGATTCAATTCACTCGGAGGAATACGCTTGATGGTGCGGAACCGCGATTTGAACAAAGCATCCGAAATAATCGACTCACTTAACTTTTACGGCGAATAACATTTGTCCGCCCAAGTTATAAATCATATTAACCTATGACACCCGAACTACTTCTCAACAAGAACCACCTCGTGGAAGTGCTGCAAAAGCCGGCTCACGAGTTCACAAAATCCGATATTATCGATTATGTAAAAAGCCAGGGCATAGAAATGATTAATTTCATGTACCCTGCCGGCGACGGCCGATTGAAAACCCTCAATTTCGTAATAAACAACCTGTCGTATCTCGACACGATATTAAGTTTTGGCGAACGCGTCGACGGGTCAAGCCTATTCGCGCATATCGAGCCGGGCAACAGCGACCTTTATGTATTGCCAAGATTCCGCACTGCATTCCTCGACCCATTTGCTGAAATACCTACCGTAACCATGCTATGCACTTTCTTTGATAAAGATGGCAATCGGTTGGAAAATTCACCTGAATACACCCTCGAGAAAGCATGCAAGGCATTCCGTGACACCACCGGCTTGCAATTTGAAGCCATGGGTGAACTTGAATTTTACGTGATAGCCCCTGACGACGAAACCTATCCTGCCACCGACCAACGCGGGTACCATGAATCGGCACCGTTTGCCAAGTTCAATGAGTTCCGCACCCGTTGCATGAGTTATATCGCAGCTACCGGGGGACAAATCAAATACGGTCATTCGGAAGTGGGCAATTTCACCATCAACGGCACTATATACGAACAGAACGAAATCGAATTCCTCCCCGTCCGTGCCGAAGATGCAGCCGACCAATTGGTCGTAGCCAAATGGATTATCCGCAATCTGGCTCATGAAATGGGATACACCGTTACATTCGCACCTAAAATCACCACAGGCAAAGCCGGATCCGGACTACACATACACATGCGCTTCACCGACCCGAATGGACAGAATGTGATGCTCGATTCCACCCGCCATCTAAGCGACGATGCACGACGGGCTATAGCCGGAATGATGGAAATGGCTCAATCCATAACTGCATTCGGAAATACCAATCCCACATCATACTTCCGTCTGGTACCGCATCAGGAAGCTCCCACCAATATATGCTGGGGCGACCGCAACCGTTCGGTTCTTGTGCGTGTACCACTTGGATGGACTGCTCAAGCCGACATGTGCGCCCTTATCAATCCCGGCTCACAGGCAACCGGCGGAAGCACTACCCAGAAGCAGACAGTCGAGATTCGTTCAGCCGATGGATCCGCCGACATATACTTCCTGTTGGCAGCCCTTGCTGTTGCTTGCCGTCAAGGATGGGAAATGGAAAATGCTCTTGGAAAAGCTCAGGCAACGTATGTAGATGTCGACATTCATCGTGCCGAAAATGCCGATAAACTGAACTCACTCGACCATCTGCCGGCTTCATGTTCCGAATCAGCCGATTGCCTGCAGAAAGCACGTGACATATATGAAGCAAAGGGCGTATTCGACCCTCGCATGATTGACGACACCATATCGCGACTGAAGGCATTTGACGATGCGGAGCTTGTGACACGTGCACGCGCCGACGAAAAGCTGATGACCGAACTCGTTAACCGTTACTTCCACTGCGGCTAAGTCCCCCGGCACAGCATTTAATTAAATAATAAAATAAAAAAAGGCTGATGCACATTTAGCATCGGCCTTTGCTTCTTTTACGCGCCAAGCACTCTGGCTATGGCGGAAATGTCGGGGTTCGTGGCAACAATCACACCCTGAGGGTCTATTAACAATGATTGTACACCATTGCTCAGATTAAACAGGCTTACCAAATCTGATGCCTGCTGAGCATTCACAAAAAATTGCGACTTTGCATTGAGTTTGTCCCTACGCACTATCTCACGAAAGAGGCGCTCACTACGGTCCATATTGACCGACAAGAGACAAATCCGTTCTTCTTCAGGCATGCTTTCCACAAAGCGATCGTAACTATTGGCTGCAATACGCGAATTTGCATCAGCAGATGTCCAAAAGTTAACAAGCACATAACGTCCTCTGAAATCCGACAACGAAACGAGATTGTCCGATCCTGAACGCAACACCATCTGCGGTGCCTTAAAGCCTTCCACGGCTTGATACACCCTATGGGTATTGGCAGATACAGAGAACAGAAGAACGACAAAGAGCGCAATGATTGACATTGTTTTCTTCATTACATTCTGTTTATGTTATACATCAGATTCCATTACGTAACAATAGTGGCATACCACCATATTCCGAACATGAAATCCCGCCGATTTTCGGCGTCTACGCCACGACTCTTCGTGGCATTGTTCCATTAAAGAACACCGCAAAGGTAATAATTATTGGCGACCCTGGCAAATTAACATGGTGATATGTTGGATATTAACCCAAAATCACCTCCAAAACACCGCATCCACAGCGAGTTTGGAGCAATAGTTAATATTGGTTAATAATGGTGATACGTGTCCGGATTAACACATTTAATGTCCTACATATCCCGAGTCCATAAGCACCGTGCGGGACTTATAAAATCCCGGTGACAACACATCACTCAACTTGACATCTAAATTATTTTCCAGATATGATTTGACTATCCGGTAACCTATATATCGTCCAATCCTTCCGGGTGCATCCGCATGCAGTACCGACGTAGCCGGCGATGGTCCGACAAGCCGCTCCGAATCCATCCGATCAGTCGAATAAAGCAATCCACGCTCCACTATAGCTGACCAAATGTTCGATTCATTTTCCTCCACCCACTTCAGCTCTTCGGCATCCCACCCAAGCACATCAGCCAATGTCTTATCCGGCACGCACCCCAATACAACCGCCACTATCGCACCATCATATACCATCCGCGACAGCACCGTTTCTCCATCACCAGAAAACTCATACGGATAAGCCGACGCCACAATAGCTTCAGCTACATCCATCGGTATACGCATACTTACCTTATCACGCAATACATATTCATCAAACCCGGCATAACCCGGATAATCAGTTCCCAAATAATGGTTTAGCCCCAAAAACAAAACGCTGTCCGACATCACCACCGATTGTCGGAATGGGGTTACCATCCCATAAATATGTGCCGGGAATTTCAATCCGGGCAGTTTTTGCGCCAATATAGCACGCACATACCCTAATGCCGTTTCGTATTCCGTGATATCGGGCATTCTTGCAGCCACATCAGGGGCAAACACCTCCACCGCAGGTGTTCGAGCATACACCGCAATGGCAGAATCCACACTTCCGGCACCGAACATGGACGCCAACAACGGGAGTGCCGGTGAAAACGCATTGTTCAGACTGTCTCTTGTCTTCTGACTTGCCGACATATAGCATACGGCGGCACTATCCATTCGTTCAATGACTACTGCCGGTTCTGAATCACGCTCACCATATCCGCATGATACGCACAGAAACATCGACAACACGCACACACCTATACCATATATTTCATTCTTCATATCGCGCTATTTTTAGTCCAAAAGTAGTCATTATTGCCCATCTTTTACCAAATCCCTCGCATGAATTCACACATTTGTTTATATTTTAGTACCTTTGTAGCATTATATAATGCAATTATGAAACCCGCCTTCAAAACCTGGCACCATCTGCAAACTGCAATATTAACGTTATTGGTCATGTTCATAACATCATGGCCTTTATGCGCCAAGGATTTTACCGTGGTAATAGATCCGGGGCACGGTGGGCACGACCACGGGGCGCCGGGCAGGATAACAAATGAGAAATCAGTAAACCTTGCAGTAGCGCTAAAACTTGGAGAACTACTGAAGAAAGAATGCAAAGATATAAAAGTAGTCTACACCCGGTCCAATGACACTTTCGTACCTCTTCAAGGTAGAGCTGATATTGCCAACAAGGCCAATGGCGACTTATTCATCTCAATACACACCAACTCAGTCGACAAATCATCAAAACGTAGAAACACAGTAGCCGGAGCAGCCGTATATACCCTCGGATTCAAACGCAGCCAGGAGAACCTCGAAGTGGCAATGCGCGAGAACGCCGTGATGAAACTCGAAGCCGATTATACTACACGATACGAAGGATTCGACCCCAACAGCACAGAATCATACATAATCTTTGAAATGAGCCAGAACAAGCACATGCAACAAAGCATCAATGCGGCTCAAGCCGTGCAAAACGAATTGATAAGTACCGCCGGTCGACGAGATATGGGTGTACGTCAAGCCAATTTTTGGGTATTGTTCAAGACAGCTATGCCCGCCATGCTCGTTGAACTTGACTTTATATGCAATCCCACACAAGAGAAATTCCTGAACTCCAAGGATGGTCAGTGCAAATTGGCACAAGCAATATGCAATGGAGTAAAGACTTACAGAAAAGGCTTCTCTACAGTCGACTCCGGTAATAACGTTCACGCCACACACAAACCCACAGACTCATCACCGGAAACCGCTCCTACTACCCTTCCCCAACGACAACCCAACGATTCCGATTCCAACCAACCGGTATTATACAAAATACAGATACTGACATCATCCTCTCCACTTGCCAACGGTGCAAAAGAATTCAAAGGCTTGTCACCAATCGGACATTACACGGATGGTGCCATGTATAAATATACCTACGGCGAATACAACTCCATCAAAGCCGCAACGCCTGACTTAAAAAAAATAAAAAAACTGTTTCCCGACGCATTCATAATAAAAATGCAAGGCAACAAACGTGTTAGATAATTAGACAGAATCAAACTCGACACTATACAACCATCATAGATATGAAAAAGAAGTACACAAAGGAATTTGCCATCGGACTTTCCGTTATAATAGCCCTGCTCGTGTTGTTTTTCGGCATAGACTACCTTAAAGGAATCAATGTGTTCCATGCCACTAACTACTATTATGCATCTTATACAAATGTTGCGGGACTCGCCCAATCAGCACCCGTCACAATCAACGGCTACAAAGTGGGACTCGTTAGAGAAATCGAATATGACTACGACCATCCCGGACACATAAAAGTAGAGCTAAGTCTTGACAAGCAATTGCGCGTACCACAGGGGACTAAAGCGATATTGACAACAGACCTCCTCGGAACAGCATCCATAGAGCTCAAAATGAGCACCGCCGGTGATTACCACAACGTCGGTGACAAACTCATAGGCGAGAACGCAACAGGCTTGATGAGCAGCGTAAGTAGCGATATAATGCCCGGCATCACAGCCATCTTACCTAAAATAGACTCCCTTCTCACCGCAGTGACCACCATAGCCACCGATCCGGCGCTCATCAATTCAGTACAGCGTCTTGAGAGCATAATGACCAATCTCGAGCAAAGCAGTGCGCAACTCTCACGAGCCATGAACTCGTTGCCGGCTATAGCAAACAATGCATCCTCCGTGATGACCGATGCAAAAACAATAGCAGGCAATCTCAACACCGTCACCACCGACCTTACCACAGTGTCATCCCAACTTAAGGATATGCCGTTGGAATCTACACTCAACAATGTGTACGCCGCCTCACAGTCGCTCAATGACATCATGAAAAAACTCAACAGCAATGATTCGTCACTCGGTATGCTCGTCAACGACAAGCAACTTTACGACAATCTCAACAATGCTTCTGCAAGTCTGGACTCATTGCTGCGCGATGTTAAAAAGAATCCCAAACGCTATATCAGCATCAAACTTCTTTAAAGGGGAAGCGACATCTTATTTAGAATTAGTACAAATAATATATTCATGACCGATTTACTTGAATTCCCATTGGGAACCGCGGTAAATCGGTCATTTTTAGCACTCAAATCCTTAAACCAAAACTTTATATCCCCAAAACAACAATACCACATATTCAATTGTATCACACACAATTACACGCACATATTAAAGCGATTGTTCAATCACACCAACAGCCTTTTCGTAAACCTCTGAACTACAACACACTGCACTTTAGATAATATTTCCAAATAAAAAGGCGTTTGTTTTTCAAAAAAAATAATCTGAATTTTGTATTGTAAAAGTATAGCTGAATTTTTTGAATAAAACTCCTATGACGGAACCACACTCCCAAATGTGGGAACGTTGTCTTGAAATATTTCGCGACAACATTCCCGCCGAACAATTCGACGCTTGGTTTAGACCGGTGACATCAGTAAGCTTTTCCGACGGAAAGCTGATACTGATGGTACCGTCGCAATTCTTTATAGAACAAATCGAAGAACGCTACTTCAATCTCATGCGCCATACACTCCACAAAGTATATGGCCCGGACGTCAAGCTATACTACCATTTCAATCAGATAAGCAACGAACCGTCGACAGGAGTCACCATGGGCAGCTCAAAGCCCAGCACCGCTGTTGCCCCGAAGCCCGGAGCGACTTCCAACCCCTTCCAGCAACAGGAACCGCAGGAAATAGACTCTCAGCTCAATCCTCATTATACATTCGAGAATTATTGCGGCAGCATGAGCAACCGCGTGGCACGCTCCATAGGCGAAGCCATTGCTAACGACCCGAAGTGCAAGACTTTCAATCCTCTCTTTTTATTTGGTGCTCCGGGCGTAGGCAAAACCCACCTCATCCAGGCAATTGGCATACGAATAAAGGAGAGTAACCCGCGTAGCCGCGTCCTTTACATCACAGCCCGTTTGTTTGAGAGCCAATACACCACTGCCGTACGCAATGGCAAAATCAACGATTTCATCAACTTCTATCAGAGCATTGACACACTGATAATTGATGACATACAGGACCTCATAGGCAAACAGAGTACTCAAAACACCTTCTTTCATATATTCAACCACCTGATGCACAACCAAAAGCAACTCATCCTTGCAAGCGATTGCGCACCATCAAAAATGGAAGGAATGGAGCAACGGTTAGTATCCCGATTCAACATGGGTATGACCGCCGAACTCGAACGCCCTGACTACGACCTGCGCAAAAACGTGCTAAGCCAGAAGGCAGAACAAGACGGCGTGGAACTTCCCTCTGAAGTACTCGACTACATCGCGGAAAACGTAACCGAAAGCATCCGTGAACTTGAAGGCATAGTGGTTTCGCTCATAGCTCACGCCACAGTCCTCAACGTGGACATATCCATAGACTTGGCACGCAAAGTACTCTCCAATGCAGTGAAAATAAATCGTCGGCAAACCAATTTTGAGATGATAACCCAAGAGGTGGCAAGCTACTATCAGATTGACCCCGACCAAATATTCACCAAATCACGCAAACGTGAGATTTCCGATGCGCGACAGATGGTAATGTACATGGCGAAGAAACATGCCAAGATGCCATTCACTGCCATAGGCACACGCCTGTCGCGCACACACGCCACGGTTCTTTATGCCTGCAAAAACATCGAAGAACGCCTGTCTTTGGAAAAGCAGCTGCAAATCGATGTCAGCAAAATCGAAAGCGCTCTTATGAAATAAGGAAGATACAAATCTACCATAAAAACACTCCGGGTCAGCAAGGGATGATTGCTGACCCGGATTACTTTATTCAATCTTTTTTGTGATGTACTACTGACATACGTGATATCAAGCCTTCGCCAACGCGGCTCCGCGGCCCTTTCCACAACGACTGCTGAGCCATCGGCGCACAGGTTCATCATAGTACTTCAGACACAGGTAAGCAAGCACAATACAGCCGGCAACTATGCCCAAAGCCACGTACCAGACATCGCCAAACGCAAGCTCCTCGGCCCATACCCACGCATAAAACAGATACATAAACGGATAGTGTATTATATAAACCGGATATGAAATCTTGCCAAGGAAATCGCACACTGCCGATGAACGCGAATCGCTCGTAACACCCGAAGCCCCGACATACAGTATTATCGGAAACAGCAATACCACGCATGTCACATCATACAGCGCATTAGTCCACATGGCACCATCCATCCCCATAAACGGCACGGCGAGCAATCCAATAATAGCCACCGAACAAATCCAGAATGCTCCGCGCACCTTTAACGGGCGGAAAACACGCGCCATAAGCATGCCCAATGAAAACGAGAACCCTACACGCAATAATCCTCCGATAAAGCCGTAATCGGCAAGCGTCCACCCCACACCGAGATGATGGAATCCCGACATATTACCCAAAGCATAGCACGCAAGTCCGATACCGGACAAGCAAACCCATACAATGAGCGCACGCGTACTCAGCCTACGAAGCCACAACGCATATAATATATTGGCTATATATTCAAAAAACAGCGACCACGACGGACCATTCAACGGAAACATCTCACCATTGCCACGCACCTCATGCCCGGCTCCGGGATATGCAGGCACAAAAAAGCAGCTGAGCACGGCAGCTATCGCCACCCAATGTCCCGAAACATGCGTACCATCCCAATGCACGCAGCCCTGGATTATATATGTAACGACACCTATCAGCATACCCATCAGCAACATAGGATGCAATCTTATCAATCTGCGTCGCGCAAATCCCTTGAATGTCAATCCACCGGAGCCCCATCTGTCATCATACGCATATCCCACGACGAAGCCGGAAAGCATAAAGAAGAAATCCACGGCAAGGTAACCGTGATTAAGAAACTGATCCATCGATGAGGTACAGAACCCCTCAAACACATGATACCATATTACCATCAGCGCAGCCACCCCACGCAATCCGTCGAGCAACTCATAACGCGGCTTTTCACTATACGTCAAATTACTATTATTAACCTGCATTGTCAAGATTTTTTCATTTACAATGCAAATTTACACTATCGTATCAGCTAATTTTTTGTCCTGCATCAAATTTTCATCTCTTTTATGATTATTTTCGACCACGGATACGGCTCAATGTTGGCAGGGTAATACCAAGATACGATGCTATGTATCCCAACTGCACACGCGCGCACACCTCCGGAAATTGACGGAAAAACGCTTCATAACGCTCACTCGCCGTCAGGGTAAGCCGTTCTTTGTGTGAGCGATGCAATCTTCGATATTCATTCTGGTGTATAATACGGCCCCAATTGGACAAATCCAACCTTTCGCTCCACAACCGTCTCAAATCCTCCACACTTATTCTGTACGCTTCCACATCCTCAAGAGTCTCCACATACTCCTCACTCACCTTATCATAATAGAGCTCATCCATACTGAACACAATAGCTCCTTCTACCGTAAATGATGTGGTAATCTCCTCTCCATCAACAAGCCAGAAAGAACGCGTCATACCCCTCTCTATAAAATAAGCATCGCGACAACGCGTTCCTGCACTCACCAACCGATGTCGTTTAGGAAATGTACACGGCTCCACACACTGAAGCAATGCAGCCACTGACTCATCAGATACAGCACACAGCTCCCGCATTTTCCTCAGCACCAATTCCATACCCGAATAGCACAGGTTATTCCGGCATCACAAACCCCATATCTGATATAAAATCAAGATACAGGCGCGAGAAATGCTCATTAGCTTCTTTAGTATAACGTACATCCGTAAATACCTGAGCTAATGACTTTTTATTATTTTCCTGCACATACTTCCGGCTATCCTCACGCGCTTCCTTTTCAGCATATAGCCTGCGTATATCATCATCGGTATAATCCGCATATTTCTCCGCATGTATTATACCCTCCACGGGCAACCGGTCGCTCAACGGAGCATCCCCTGAAGGATACCCCACCGTCAATGTCGTCACCGGCACCACTCTCGACGGCAACTCCAACACCTTGGCTATCTGTGGTGCATTATACGTTGTAGTTCCGAGATAGCAGCAACCGAGACCATTCATCTCAGCAATTGTACAAAACTGCTGCGCAAACAAGGCTGTATCAAGAAGAGCCGTAACAAACGATTGGAAATTACCATATCCAGGCACCGCATCACTCACCAAGCACCATCGTTCAAAACGGTTAAAATCGGCACAGAAGGTCAGTACAACCGAACACCCCTCTACCGAAGGTTGATTAAAATGACATGGCGACAACAATCGTTTGCCTTCGTCCGTCCGCGTGACAATCACGGAATACAACTGCATATTACCCGTAGTGGGAGCATGCGCGGCAGCTTCAAGCATTTCTTTAAGCAATGTCTCGTCAACGACTTTATCTGAATACTTACGCACCGTTCTGCGCGTTGAGAAATAATCCATAACCAATTCTTTTTTCATATAATAATTGTTTCAAAAATAACCATTTTTTATTTACCCGCAAAACAACGGCTCAAAGTTTTTGACAACTTTACGCAGACGCCAAAACAACCAACAAGCTAATACCCAAACAATTGAATCTTTCAAACGGAAAACTTATCAACAATTTCAGATTACCGCACTAAATTATTTTGCAATATCAAAAATAATCACAAATTTTGCATCCGTTATTCAAATCACTTTACTTTTACACAACATTTACATTATCACACACATCAATCCTCCGACACTGTGGAAACGAAAACCTACTCTTACGACGAGGCCTATAAAGCCTCTTTGACGTACTTCGATGGCGACGAGCTCGCCGCACGTGTATGGGTGAGCAAATACGCCCTTAAGGATTCATTCGGTAATATATACGAGGAATCCCCCGCCGACATGCATCGACGAATCGCATCCGAGCTGGCACGCATAGAAAACAAGTACCCTAACCCCATGAACAAACAGGAAATATTCGACCTGCTCGACCATTTCCGATACATCGTACCACAAGGTAGCCCCATGACTGGCATAGGCAACGACTACCAGGTGGCATCTCTGTCCAACTGCTTTGTTATTGGTGTCGACGGGAAACCCGACTCCTATGGAGGTGTGATTAAAATCGATGAGGAGCAGGTACAGCTCATGAAACGCCGTGGCGGTGTGGGACATGACCTGTCGCACATACGCCCCAAAGGGACTCCGGTAAAGAATTCAGCACTAACCTCCACAGGGTTGGTTCCATTTATGGAACGTTACTCCAATTCCACCCGTGAAGTGGCGCAAGACGGCCGTCGCGGAGCACTGATGCTTACAGTAAGCATCAAGCATCCCGACTCGGAAGCATTCATTGACGCCAAGATGACTGAAGGAAAAGTTACAGGCGCAAATGTATCCGTACGCATCGACGATGCATTCATGCAATCGGCAGTCGATGGCACCACGTACACTCAGCAATACCCTATCGACAGCGACAAGCCTGCCGTAACCAAAGACATCGAAGCTTCAAAACTTTGGAACAAAATCGTGCATAACGCCTGGAAATCAGCCGAACCGGGAGTATTGTTCTGGGATACAATAACACGGGAATCAGTACCCGATTGCTACGCCGACCTCGGGTTCCAGACCATATCCACCAACCCCTGTGGCGAGATTCCACTATGCCCCTACGACAGCTGCCGTTTGCTCGCCATCAACTTATACTCCTATGTGACCCAACCGTTCACACCCCAGGCAAAGTTTGATTTCGATCTATTCCGCACCCACGTGGCAAAAGCGCAGCGAATAATGGACGACATCATCGACCTTGAGATGGAAAAAATCGATAAAATCATCGAAAAAATCGCATCCGATCCCGAGACCGATGAAGTAAAGCAAACAGAACTGCACCTATGGAACAAAATCCGCACAAAAACGCTCAAAGGACGCCGTACAGGCGTGGGCACCACAGGTGAAGGCGACATGATAGCAGCTTTAGGATTGCGCTATGGCACCCCCGAAGCCACCGAATTCTCCACACTCGTTCACAAAGAACTTGCATTAGCCGCCTATCGTTCAAGCGCCGACATGGCAATCGAACGCGGAGCCTTTGAAATCTACGACGCTGAACGCGAAAAGAACAATCCCTTCATAAACCGCATACGTGAAGCTGACCCGGAACTTTACGAGCATATCCGCAAGAACGGACGCCGCAACATAGCATGTCTTACCATTGCACCTACCGGCACAACAAGCCTCATGACACAGACCTCATCAGGCATAGAACCGGTATTTATGCCCGTCTACAAACGCCGCCGTAAGGTAAACCCCAACGATACAGAGGTTCGTGTGGACTTCGTCGATGAATCAGGCGATGCATTCGAGGAATACATCGTATATCACCCCAAGTTCCTCACTTGGATGAGAGTCAACGACATAGAAGTAAAACCCGATTACACTCAGGAGGAACTCGATGCGTTGGTAGCCCGCTCACCTTATTTCAAAGCTACGGCCAACGACGTTGACTGGCTTGAAAAAGTACGCATGCAAGGCAGCGTGCAGAAATGGGTCGACCACTCGATATCCGTGACCATCAATCTTCCATCAGACGTAACCGAAGAGCTTGTAGGCAAACTGTATGTCGAAGCATGGCGCTCAGGCTGCAAGGGATGCACTGTTTACCGCGACGGTTCCCGTTCAGGAGTCCTCATTGCCGTGGAAAAGAAGAAATCGGCACCTACATCTGTCGAAGGACACCCCATTGTAGCAAAACGCCCTATCGAGCTTGACGCCGACGTGGTGCGGTTCCAGAATAATAAGGAAAAATGGATTGCATTCGTTGGACTTCTCAACGGCAAACCCTATGAGATATTCACCGGACTCGCCGATGATGACGACGGCATTTTCTGCCCCAAATCCGTAACCCGTGGTAAAATCATAAAAGCCGTTGACGACAAAGGCAACAAACGTTATGATTTCCAATTCATCAACAAACGTGGCTACAAGACCACAATCGAAGGATTGAGCGACAAATTCAACCCCGAATATTGGAATTACGCCAAACTAATCTCAGGCGTATTACGCTACGGTATGCCTATCGACCAAGTATTGAAACTCGTAGGCGGCTTGGAGCTTAACAGCCAGTCCATCAATACATGGAAGATGGGAGTCGAACGCGCATTGAAGAAATACCTGCCAAACGGCACTAAAGCGAGCGGGCAGCGTTGCCCCAACTGCGGACAGGAAACACTCGTCTACCAGGAAGGCTGTCTGATATGCACATCTTGCGGCACATCGCGCTGCGGATAACCATACGACGCCACAACCAATTCATAGCAATTCCCGGACAACCACCGACACGGTTTGTCCGGGAATTGCATTCTTATATAATATTATCCATACCCCACGAAACAATAATTGACCACTGCATCACTTTCGCGTTTCGAAAATTATATCTACTTTTGAACCACCGGGCAATCCGGATAATAAATACCATAAATAACATAGCGACACATCCGTAATACACCCATGAATCTAATATTCAACATCGACTACCATACCAACTGGGGCGAGACTATTTATATCACCGGTGACATACCGGAATTAGGCAATGGAAATAAAAACAATGCCGTGGCTATGCTCCCGGATGGGGACAGCCATTGGTTTCTCAGCATCGAGATATCGCCTGCCCACGGAGAATTCCATTACAGTTACGACGTGCGAAAGGGCAATGAAATCATTCGCAATGAATGGGGAACACCACGCACTCTGAACATTGACCCACATACTCCCGGAGCATCGATTTTCGACCGCTGGCAAGACATCCCATCCAACAAGCCATACCATTCATCTGCTTTTACCCACTGCATCTGTCGCCCGTCAGATTTGGGAACCACTCCCGCAGTCCGTCCGGGAATGCTGATGATTTCGGTAGACGCCCCTATGATTCCGCAGCACGCCACCCTCGCTATATCCGGTTCTTGCAAATCACTTGGATGCTGGAACCCGACTGATGCTCCGGTCATGAACCATGGCAATTTTCCACGTTGGACCATAGAGATACCGATTGATGATGAGACTCCTGATATAGAGTTCAAATTTCTGTTAATCAACAAGAACGACCACGATATAATTGGCTGGGAAAAACGCAGCAACCGTCATATACACATACCGCACACCGAGGACAATACCTCCTTAATTATAACAGGTCTGTTTTTTGAGAATCCGCTTGCCCCATGGCGCGGCGCAGGAGTTGCCATACCCGTATTCTCGCTTCGTAGCGAAAACGATTTCGGAGTAGGTGACTTTTTCGACCTGCTGCCATTGATTGATTGGGCTGCTGACACCGGACAACGCTTCATTCAGCTACTCCCCATCAACGACACCACCATGACACACTCATGGACCGACTCGTATCCTTACAACGCCAACTCTACATTCGCTTTACACCCAATGTATCTGCGTCTGCAGGAAATGGGGCAACTCTCTGACCGTCATCTCCAGTCGAAATTCGATGCACTCGCCAAAGAGTTGAATACCCTTCCCGAAGTGGACTATGTTCGTGTCAATAATGCAAAGAACGAATTCACACGCGCGCTTTTTGAGCAACAAGGAGCCGCCGAGATGACATCTACCGAATTCCAATCATTCGTGAACCGTAATGCCGAATGGCTCAAGCCATATGCTGCATTTTGTGTGCTTCGCGACCGATATGCTTCCGCCGACCCGAAGGATTGGGACGAACATTCCACTTATGATCCGGCCGGTATCGAACTATTCATTGACCGGAACCGTCACGACATCGAATATGTGTATTATCTGCAATATCACCTCGACAAGCAGATGCGCCACGTACGCGCTTACGCCCACTCCAAGGGCGTAGCACTTAAAGGCGACATTCCTATTGGAATATCCCGGAGCAGTGTCGACGCCTGGAAATCACCCGAACTGTTCAACCTCGACTGCTCCGCCGGCGCACCACCCGACGATTTTTCCGTATTAGGGCAAAATTGGGGCTTTCCTACCTACAACTGGGAAATGATGGCACGTGACGGATTCGCGTGGTGGAAAGCCCGCTTCCGGAAAATGTCGGAATATTTCGACGCTTACCGCATTGACCATGTACTCGGATTTTTCCGTATATGGCAAATTCCGCTCAATGCCATCCACGGACTGCTTGGCGTATTCAATCCTGCCATGCCATTCACCCCCGACGAATTGAAATACGGCTACGACTTCTGGATTGACCCTGAACTTCACACCTCACCATACATAACCGACACTATATTACACCAGCTATTCGGCGAACACATGGGTGAGGTACAAGCCACCTATCTCGAATCAGCCGAATCCGGACAATACAACCTACGCGATGGATTCACCACACAACGCATGGTGGCTGACTATTTCGGCTCATTCCCGCACGCTGAGCGCAACGACGTAATCTGCAACGGATTACTCACCCTCATCGAGGACGTATTGTTCATCGAGGACCCCTACGAGAAAGGCAAATACCATCCACGGATATCCGCAAAAAACACATGCATATACAAATCCCTCACCGATTACGAACGTCAATGCTTCGACCGTCTTTATGAAGATTTCTTCTACCATCGTCACAACGACTTTTGGTACGGCAAAGCCATGGCTAAGCTACCTCCCCTGATTGACGCTACCGACATGCTTGTTTGCGCCGAAGACCTCGGTATGATTCCGGCATGTGTACCTGCCGTGATGGACAAGCTCGAGATATTGTCGCTTGAAATACAGCGCATGCCCAAAGAATTCGGCATAGCATTCGCCAATCCGGCACATTATCCATACATGTCGGTGTGCACCACATCCACCCACGACATGGGTGGGATACGCCAATGGTGGGAAGAGGACCGGCAAGCCATCCAACGTTACTACAACGAAATGCTTGGGCATGCCGGGGAGGCGCCATTGTTTGCCGAGCCTTGGATATGCAGCGATATCATTTCGCATCATTTGAAATCGCCATCCATGTTATGCATATTACCGTTACAGGACTGGCTGTCAACCGACGGCACCCTCCGCCGACAGGACCCGCGACAGGAACAGATCAACTACCCTGCCAATCCCCGACACTATTGGAGATACCGCATGCATATAACCATGGAACAATTGCAGTCCGTCGAATCATTCAATACTCGTATCCGTAATATGATTTCAGACTCGGGCAGATAACTCACCACACGCTATATCTCAGGCGGTGTGTCCGAATACCCTCGGGCACACCGCACTTAATATTACGCTAATTTAACGCATTTCCTTTTGTTAATAATAGCACATAAAATTAAAAGAACTCGCATTTTTGTACAATAATCACTATCTTTGTACTATTATAGAATAATTGGACATTTGCGATGAGCATCTCCGCGTCCTTACTACTTATCAAGTTGCAATGAACCAGAACACTGACAATAAATCACGCCGCCATCTACGCATAATCACCCTTATGTGGTTGGGATTCGTAATATTTATTGCGGCTATATTTATTTTCTTATTCCTTGTCTACAATGGAGTCATTGGCTACATGCCACCGGTCGAGGAACTGAAAAATCCTCGCGACCGATTCGCATCGGTAATATATTCTGCCGATGGAGAAGAAATGGGACGATATTTCCGCAACACAGGCAATCGCATATATGCCGATTACGACGAGATATCACCCAATGTAGTCAATGCATTGATTGCCACTGAGGATTCACGATTCGAAGAGCATTCAGGCATTGACTTCCGTGCATTGATGCGCGTGGGATTCAAGACGCTTCTGCTCGGACGTAAGAACGCCGGAGGCGGCTCCACTATTACACAGCAACTTGCCAAACAGCTATATTCACCTGAGAGCAGCGGACTTATAAGCCGTGCCATGCAGAAACCCATCGAGTGGATGATTGCCGTCAAGCTCGAACGCTTTTACTCCAAGGATGAGATTCTGAAGATGTACCTCAACCAGTTTGACTTTCTATACAATGCCGTGGGCATCAAATCGGCAGCATACGTATATTTCGGCAAGCAACCTAAAGATTTGAACATCGAAGAGGCGGCAATGCTGGTGGGCATGGTCAAAAATCCATCCATATACAACCCAATCCGTCATCCTGAACGCACTCTCGAGCGTCGCAATGTGGTATTTGAACAGATGTACAAGGCTGACATGATTACCGAAGCTGAACTGGACTCCCTAAAACAGCTTCCTCTGATTGTCGACTTCCACAAAGTAGGTGACCACAACGAAGGTATAGCGCCATACTTGCGTGAAGAGATCAGATATATGCTCCGTGCCAAGAAGCCTGAACGCGCCAACTATCAAGCGTGGGAAACGGACAAATACATCTCCGATTCCATAGCTTGGATACGCAACCCCCTTTATGGATGGATTGAAAAAAATCCCAAGCCCGACGGCTCGAAATACGACATATACACCGATGGACTGAAGATATACACCACCATTGATTCCCGCATGCAACGTTATGCCGAGGAAGCTGTAGCCGAGCATCTCGGAGGATATCTTCAACCCGCCTTTTTCCGTGAGAAAAAAGGTTCCAAAGGAGCGCCTTATTCCACAAACCGGTCAGAAATATCGGAAATACGCGTGAACCACCTCATCCGCAATGCCATGCGGCAGACAGAGCGTTACCGTACAATGAAAAAAGCCGGCGCTACTGAAAGTGAGATTAAGGAAGCTTTCAATGTACCACGCGACATGAAAGTATTCACCTATGCAGGAGTGGTCGATACGGTAATGACTCCTCTCGACTCCCTGCTGCATCAGAAACATATATTGCGCACTGGATTTATGGCAATGGACCCCATCAACGGACATGTCAAAGCCTATGTCGGCGGTCCTAACTACCGATTCTTCCAATATGACATGGTGTCTACCGGACGTCGACAAATCGGGTCTACCGTTAAACCGTTCCTTTACACCTACGCCATGGAAGAGGGCTATACCCCCTGCGACATGTTCTCCAACACACAACCCGTACTTACCACAGAGGATGGACGTACTTGGATGCCACGTTCCGGCAGAGCCCGTGTTGGAGAGATGGTTGACCTGCGTTGGGCATTGACTAACTCCAACAACTGGATTTCGGCTCGGTTGATAAGCCAATTGTCCCCCGGAGCACTCGTGCGCACCATGCATAATTTCGGCATCACATCGCGTCTGGAACCGACCTTGTCGCTATGTCTCGGACCTGCCGACGTATCTGTCAAAGAGATGGTGGGAGCATACACGGCATTCGCCAACAAAGGTATGCGCGTTGACCCGATATTCGTTACAGCAATAGCCGACGGTACCGGTAACATAATATCGGAATTTAACCCCAAACATACTGAGGTAATCAGCGAAACCGCATACTACCGCATTCTTTCCATGCTACTCAATGTAGTGGACAGCGGTACCGGACATAGACTCAGAGGTGCGCCATACAACATATCCGCACAGATGGGTGGAAAAACCGGTACTACCAACTACAATGCCGACGGATGGTTCATGGGATTCACTCCGCAGCTTGTAGCCGGTGCCTGGGTGGGCGGAGAGGAACGGTTCATCCACTTCAATAACATGGGGTATGGACAAGGAGCATCCATGGCACTCCCCATATATGGGCGCTTTATGAAAAAAGTCTATGCCGACAAGTCGTTGCCTTATACGCAATCAGCCCGTTTCACATTCCCGGAGACAGTCAATTTGTGCGAAAGCCAGTTTGGAGAGATGCCCGAGGAAGAACCTGAAGATGTGGCGGAAAGCTCCATCAGCGATGACATATTTGATTAATAGACATTATATATCAGAATCATAAATCATAAGAATAATAACTACAAAATCATACATCCGATGAAATTCAACGTTTCAAGCAAGACTCTCTACAACTTTGTGTCGTCAGTGAGCAAAATCATCAATGCCAAGAACCCAATGCCTATCCTCAACAATTTCCTATTCATTCTTGAGGACGATTTATTGACCATCAAGGCAGCCGACATGGAAAACTCTCTCGTTGGCCGCCTGCGTGTCACCGACGCTGAAGGCTCAGGACGTCTTTGTCTCGACGCCCGCCGTATAGTGGAGCTGCTTAAGGAAATGCCCGACCAAGGCATTACCTTCGACATCGACGACGAAAACCTTGAAGTAAAGATTTCATATAGCAACGGATGCTACAACACTGTGGCAATCAATGGCGTGGAGTACCCGGATAAAAAAGGCACCACCGAGGGCGACAAGATTACATTCTCATGCACTACTGAACAGGTTCTAAAAGGTATCGAAAACACCATGTTCGCGGTAGGCACAGATGAGATTCGCCCGCAGATGATGGGTATTCTTTGGGATGTTAAGCCTGACGCCATAATATTCGTATCCACAGATACACGCAAACTCGTCAAATACACCAACGGCACATCCAAGCCGGGAGTGACATGTTCGTTCATTCTCCCCGTCAAAGGTGCCACAGTGCTTAAAAACGTGTTCGCGAAGGAGAGCGACATTAAGGTAACCGTAAGCCCTACCTCAGTAGTATTTGAATCGCCATCCTTCACATTCGACTGTCGCCTGATTAAGGGCAATTTCCCTGATTACAACCGTGTGATTCCGGCATCGAACCCCTACGTACTTACGGTCGATCGCCAGTCATTCCTCAATGCCGTACGCCGCGTGGCTGTATTCGGTGACGAAGGAGGTGGTCTTGTCAAATTCAAGTTCACATCCACTCAGGTGACTCTGAGAGCTTGCGACAACAGCTTCGGAACATCGGGTTGGGAATCTGTCCCCTGCAACTATTCCGGCAATGACCTTCTCATAGGTTTCGGAAGCCAATATCTTGTTGAAATATTATCAACCTTCTCCACCTCCGACATCATGATTAAGCTCGCCGACCCCAGCCGCCCTGCCCTATGCTTGCCGGCTGAGAACGACCCGGAATGCGAACTACTCATGATTCTGATGCCAATGAACATAGTTGATTAACACTTAATCCATAATGGAACTCAACCTTACAAAACCAACAATATTTTTCGACCTCGAAACCACCGGTACCAACATCACCCACGACCGCATCGTGGAAATATCCCTTATCAAAGTGATGCCCGGTGGTGAAGAGATTGAACGCACCCGCCGCATTAATCCCGAGATGCACATTCCCGAGGAAGCTACTGAAGTACACCACATAACCGACGAGGATGTGGCAGATGAACCTACATTCCGACAGATAGCTGCCAGCCTTGCAGAGATATTCCGCGACAGCGATATAGCCGGATTCAACTCCAATCGTTTCGATATTCCGTTGCTACTCGAGGAATTTCATCGCGCCGGAGTCGTGCTTGATCTCACCAACACCCGGTTCATTGATGTACAGACAATATTCCACAAGCAGGAACCACGCAACCTCATAGCCGCATACAAATTTTATTGTGGCAAGAACCTCGAGGGCGCACATTCGGCATGCGCCGACACACGCGCCACATACGAAGTACTCAAAGCACAACTCGACCGATATACCGACCTGCCCAACGATATGGCAGCACTTTCGGAATATTCGTCTCATACCCGCAACGTGGATATTGCCGGACGACTGGTCTACGACGATAAGAAACGTGAGGTTATCAATTTCGGTAAGTACAAGGGAAAGATTGCCGAAGATGTGTTGCGGTCCGACATGGGCTACTACGGATGGATTATGCAAGGGGATTTTCCTCAAAACACCAAGGATGCGTTTGCCCGCATACACATGCGCATTGAACTCGAACGTCGAAAACACTAATATTCTATCTCCATAACGATGCTTGCCGGAAAACATATAATACTCGGAATTACCGGTGGAATTGCCGCCTATAAATCGGTAATGCTTTTGCGTTTGCTCATTAAAAAAGGAGCTGAAGTACAAGTTATAATCACTCCGTCGGGAAAAGAATTCATTACCCCCGTCACATTATCGGCTTTAAGCGGCAAACCGGTCATAAGTGAATTCTTCACGGCAAACACCGGTGAATGGCACAGCCACGTCGACCTCGGTCTATGGGCCGACGCAATGGTGATAGCACCCGCCACGGCATGTACCATAGCAAAAATGGCATGCGGCGTGGCGGATAACATGCTCGTCACCTCATATCTTTCGGCAAAAGCTCCGGTGTTCGTGGCTCCGGCTATGGATCTTGACATGATGGCTCACCCATCCACAAAACGCAACCTCGAGACACTGCGCAGCTATGGCAATCACATCATAGAACCCGCATCAGGAGAGTTGGCAAGCCATCTCGTAGGCAAAGGGCGTATGGAAGAACCTGAGAATATAGTAAAAGTGCTTGAAGATTTCTTCTGCACCGCAAAACCACTCGCCGGGAAAAAGATGCTGATTACCGCAGGCCCCACATACGAACGCATAGACCCGGTGAGATTCATAGGTAATTTCTCCACCGGCAAGATGGGATACGCCATAGCCGACGCCGCAGCCCGCATGGGAGCTGAGGTGACATTGGTTAGCGGTCCCGTATCCATCGCTCCCGAAGAGCGTTCGGTTAACGTGGTCAAGGTGGAATCGGCTCGTGAGATGTGCGATGCCTGCACCGAACGGTTCCAAGATACCGATATAGCCATCATGTGCGCGGCAGTGGCGGATTATGCGCCCGCACACACCTACTCTACAAAGATTAAGCGTGAGAAGGACGAAGTCCCCGTTATAACACTTGTCAAAAATCCCGATATCGCCGCCACTCTCGGTCGACAGAAACATCCCGGACAGATTCTCGTAGGTTTTGCACTTGAAACCGACCATGAGGAAGCCAATGCCAAATTGAAACTCGACTCAAAGAATCTCGACATGATAGTGTTGAACTCCCTACGCGATCCCCAGGCAGGATTCGGTACTGACACCAACAAAATAACGATAATTACGGCTAAAGGCAGTGCCATGGATTTCCCCGTGAAATCAAAAACAGAGGTGGCAAAAGACATCCTTCATGCCATAGTGGATTTATGAGCAGATACCCATACACCATAATATTATTGTTCATATCATTGGCGATTGCAACCATGAGTTTCCATGCCGATGCACAGGAATTGTCATGTAATGTAGAGGTCAATGCCACACAAGTTCAAGGCAACGAACAGATTTTTGAAACCCTTCAGGAAGCTGTTAACGAATACATGAACACCACCAAGTTCACGTCGGCACAGTTCTCGCCTAACGAAAAAATCGAATGCCGCCTGTTCTTCACCATCACCGAATATACCGACGATATTCTTAAAGGCGACCTTCAGGTTCAAGCTACACGACCGGTATATAACAGCTCATATACCACCACACTTCTTAACTTCAAGGATACCAAGATTGAATTCACATACCGCGAGCACGAACCGCTGGTGTTTTCTGAGACCACTATGGAAAGTAATCTCACGGCTATACTCAATTACTATGCCTACTTGATTCTCGCACTTGACTTCGACTCCTTCTCTCCACGTGGCGGACAACAATATTACGACCGGCTTTCCACTATAGTGCAACTCGCGCAATCGTCGGGTGAAACAGGATGGAAAACATTTGAGGATAACCGCAACCGTGCAGCGGTATTATCGGCTTATACCGATCCTGCCACATCTGTAATGCGCGACCTCCTGTACCAATATCACCGTAAAGGACTTGACGAAATGTCGGTAAGTCCGACCAAAGGACGCGCCACCATAACATCCGCTCTCGAGAACTTGCGCACCGTCTATGACAAAGCGCCAATGTCAGTGGCGCTGTCCATGTGGCGCGATGCGAAGCTTGACGAGCTTGTAAATATATACAGCACAGGTTCACAAGGCGAACGCGATGGCGTGTACGACATGCTTATGATGCTTTACCCCACCGAGCAATCACGCCTCATCAATATCAAGAATCCTCCGGAAACAAAATAACCCCAACCATACTCAACGAATGTTAGAATCACTCCATATATCCAATTACGCCCTCATAGACAACATCGACATCCGATTCTATCAGGGGCTTAATATCATAACCGGTGAAACGGGTGCAGGCAAATCGATTATGCTTGGGGCTCTATCCATGTTGCTCGGAGGTCGTGCCGATTCCAAGGCAATACGACACACCGAACGCAAATCTGTGATTGAGGGTATTTTCAATGTAGAGAACAATACAGCACTCAAAGATTACTGTTTCGCCAATGACATAGAATGGGACGATGCCCGCTGCATTTTAAGGCGCGAACTGTCTCCTACCGGACGTTCACGTGCATTCATCAACGACTCTCCTGTGACATTGACTCAACTCCAAGGAGTAGGTTTGCGGTTAATTGATATTCATTCACAACATCAGAACCAACTTCTTGCCGATGCCGATTTCCAACGGCAAATCATTGACTCTATAGCCGGCAACGGCACCCGGTTGAAAGAATATGCACTCCTGTACACCCGGTTTAGGGAAGCGTTGCGTAAACTGAAAGCCACAAAAGCGGCTATTGCCAAGGACAGCGACAATGCCGACTTCATGCAGTATCAGCTCGACCAACTCGACCAACTCAATTTAAAAGAGGGAGAACTTCAGCAACTTGAGCATGAGCGTGACGTCATGGCAAATATGACTGAAATAAAAAGCAATCTCAATGAAGCCGTATCGGCAATGTCCGAAGGAAGCCGAAACGTTCTTTCGCTGCTCGCCCGTGTGCAGGACGCTTGTGCCGAACTCGACGACATTCTGGACGAAGAGGACGATATACCGGCTCGTCTGGACAATGCCATAGTCGAGCTCTCCGATATTGCCGACACCCTTTCGTCTCTCGATGCCAATCTCAATGCCGATCCGGCTGACCTTGAAAATCTTGAGGAACGTATCTCCGACATCAATTCGCTCATGCGCAAGCACAATGCCGACAGTGAAACCCGTCTGATAGAGATTCGCGAACAATTGCGCAAACGACTCGAACGCCTTGACGATGGCGATGACACATTGGCAGAACTTGAAAAAGATGCACGACGCGCACACCGGCTGGCAGCTGAAATGGCAAAAAAAATATCCGATGCACGAAAATCCGCAGCCGAGACATTCGCAGCCGAGCTTATGGCGACAGCTACTCCACTGGGGATGAAGAATCTACGTTGTGAAATTGCTGTAACACCCGCCGACATGTCCCCTACCGGAATCGACAGTGTTGAATTCCGGTTTGCATTCAACAAAAATCAACAGCCCATACCTGTAGGCGGAGCTGCATCAGGCGGTGAGATATCGCGTCTTATGCTCTCCATCAAAACCATCATAGCCGATAAGATGCAGTTGCCGTCCATCATATTCGATGAAGTTGATACCGGTGTATCCGGCGATGTGGCACATCGCATGGGGCAGATGATGCTCAACATCTCATCCAGTCTGCAAGTCATTGCCATAACCCACCTGCCCCAAGTTGCCGCTAAAGGAAGGTACCATTTCAAAGTCTTCAAGGAAGACGATGAACACGCCACACACACACGCATCAACGAGCTCACAGCACCACAACGTATCGACGAACTCGCATTGATGCTTGCAGGCGACCCGACCAATCCCGAAGCTCGCGCCACTGCTACAAATCTTCTTAACCAATCACACTAACAAACCACCATACATTGATGAACCCCACTGATTATATATTTGGCATACGCGCCGTAATGGAGGCCATAGAAGCCGGAAAAGAGATTGACAAGATTTTTATAAAAAAAGACCTCTCCGGTGCACTTGCCACCGAATTGTCCGACATGATTCGCGCCAACGGTATAGTGACCCAAAGGGTGCCCGTTGAACGTCTCAACCGCATCACACGCAAAAATCATCAAGGAGTCGTGGCAATGCTGTCGGCAGTCACATACCACAGACTCGACCACCTGCTTCCTGAGCTGTATGAGTCAGGGGTGCTCCCGTTCGTTGTAGTGCTTGACGGCATAACCGATGTGCGCAATTTCGGAGCCATAGCCCGTACATGTGAATGCGCGGGTGTCGACGCCATCGTCATTCCAAGTCACGGCAGCGTGAGCGTTGGTGCCGACGCCGTGAAAACATCTGCAGGAGCACTGCACCACATCCCTGTGTGCCGCGAACATTCCGCACTCGGTGCTGTGAAACTACTTAAAGCCTCCGGCTACAAGGTAGTGGCGGTATCTGAAAAAGCCGACATAAACTACACCACCGCTGATTACACCGTACCCACCGCACTGGTACTCGGAGCCGAAGACACCGGCATATCACCCGAGGTACTACGGCAATGCGACACATTTGTATCCATACCCATGTTCGGGCATATCGGTTCTCTCAATGTATCGGTAGCCGCCGGCATACTTATGTACGAGGTGGTACGGCAGCGTTTGCAGGCAAATATGGAGGTTATCTGATTAAACATCTTATACCGTGACGGCGTTTCATTTATAAAAAGATGAAGTTCCGTCATGGTCACTCCCGTTTCAACAGACAGACCGGTCGATAAACTCCGGCGTTACTTGTTGCCGGTACTGCACATCGCAGTATTGGCATTGTCGGTACTGCTTATAGCCTATATCACCTACGATACGCTGCTCAACATATCGTTCGTGACCAATCCGCGTTATCTGCGTGTGCAATTATGGATATGCGTCTTCTTCCTTGCCGAAATTCTGTTTGAATGGATTTTATCACCGCACAAACTACGTTTTTTAGGCAAAAACATTCTATTCATAATAGTGTGTGTTCCATACATCTCCCTTATACATCACATGGGATGGCACGTATCCGACGAAGCATACTATCTGCTGAGGTTCATACCCATGATACGTGCCGCCTACGTACTCGCCATGATGTGGGGCATCATGTCTAAAAACTGGATTTCAAGCATGTTCGGTGCTTACATCATCATGCTCATCACCACTCTCTACTTTCTCTCCCTGATGTTTTTCGTCGAGGAACACTATGTCAATCCGGGAGTCACCGATTACTGGCAGTCGCTATGGTATTCCGTAATGCAGATGACCACTTGCGGCTCCAGCATCAATCCCGTCACACCTACCGGAAAGGTCATTGGAGTGATACTTTCTGCCGAAGGTCTTATACTGTTCCCTGTTTTCACAGTGTACTTCACACACGCTTTCGCCCGAAACAGACCCGACACCTCCACATCGCAATAAATATCCATGGTAATCCGTTCATTTATTAGTACTTTTGCACTGGATTAAATTAATACATGAACAGATTTATCATTACAGCAAACATACTGCTGGCAGCAATATATACATCCGCCGCCCCCGTCACATTCAGCGGCTCCACCCGCAGTGTCATCACCGACACGCCGACTGCAAGCACGGGGCTCGATGCCGTCTATATACTTGACGGCACTGATGGTGTAAACGTTACATACACGGCAGCATCAGCATCAGCACCTGTCACATGGGCAAAATTTTCAAATGCAGGAGCTGCATACGCCGTTGAAATACCGGCGTCCGATATCTCCCGCAATGGGGCTTCCGTAACCCTCACTGCCGTTGATGGAGATACAGGATATGCAATAACCGAGACCGGCAAGACCACCTATTTCTGGATTGTCGACTACAGTAAGCACACATATAATGTCGATGCTCTGATTATTGAACCTGAGCAGGATTGCGACCGGGCATTCTTGTCTATCGAAGGCTCGGCAGGACGAATATTATATTACTCTATCAATGGTCGGGCATACGACGTAGACCGTGACATAACTCTCTCATACACTACGCTGAAACCCATAGAAGGTGCTATGCGCTACGAAAGCGCTACCGTTGATGAGCATCTGCAATACATTTCCGGCACTATAAATGTCACCGCTCCTTTATGCGACACCTATTTTCATATTTCAGGCGACCGCATGCTGCGTCAGTGGGGATTGGAACGTGAAATATCATCATCGTATTACACTACTCAATCAGTAAGTGCCGAAGTTTCCGTTGAGCAAATCAAACGCACCGGCGACAATGAAATCAAGTCCGATGAAACGCTTGGCGGGTCGGCTCCGGCTGAAATAGCATTCAGTGCCATCGTGTCTGACGCCGCAATATTCACCGAATGGCAATTTGCCACGGATGCCGATTTTGAAGATATAACGTTCCGCACCAATGACCTGGGGTTCACGCATACATTCCGTGACATGGGCACCAACTATATCCGCTTCGTAGCGGCGAACGCCGATGGCAACTGCCAATACTTCAGCGAAACATTTACAGTATACATTGGCGAATCACGTCTCCTGTGCCCCAATGCATTTTCCCCGGGAGCAAGCGAAGGCGTCAACGACGAATGGAAAGTGAGCTATAAATCAATTATCAGTTTCGAGTGTTATATATTCAACCGTTGGGGACAGAAGATGGCTGAATTTCACGACCCGTCGAAAGGATGGGACGGTAAGCACGGAGGAAAATTAGTTCCGGCAGGTGTTTACTATTACGTGATTAAGGCAAAAGGTTCCGACGGTAAGAACTACAATCTCAGTGGCGACATAAACATTCTGCGTTCAAGCCGGTAATGCTTAATCGACCCGTTGACATTTATTTATAACCCTCCTTTACTGACACACTTATGACTCATCGTAACCTCGCCACATTCATTTTGGTATTATCAGGCATCGCATGCGCCATTCCATTTCACCTCTCTGCCAACGAACCGGTCGTAGCACCGGCTGTGGTCAAGAATCCGGTAACACCTAAAAAAGTCAAATTCGCAGGACGTGAGATTGACCTTGACCGTGTGGACATGTTTGAGCGCATGGACCGTGAACTTACCGCTATGGCATATACCCATGGCAACACCTTGCTCACCATTAAACGTGCCAACCGTTACTTCCCCGTAATGGTACCAATACTAAAAGCAAACCATATCCCAACCGATCTGATTTACCTCGCATGTATCGAAAGTAGCCTTAACCCGCGCGCGCTATCATCTGCGAAAGCAGCAGGATTTTGGCAGTTTATGCCTACCACCGCCCGTGAATACGGTCTGGAGGTCAACGAATACGTCGATGAACGCTACCACCCGGTAAAATCCACGGAAGCCGCATGCCGATACCTTAGGAATGCCTATGACAAATATGGCAATTGGGAATCAGCCGCCGCATCCTACAACGGTGGCATGGGACGAATATCCTCCGAACTGGCATCACAGCAAGCTGACTCTGCCTACGACCTGTATCTCGCCGACGAGACATCACGATACATGTTCCGGTTACTAGCCATGAAAATGATTATGGAACACCCTTCACGCTATGGATTCCATATCACCGCCGACCAACTCTACCAACCGCTTGAATACACGACGGTTGAAGTATCCGAACCGGTTGAAGATTGGCCCGCATGGGCTCAGGAGCACGGAACTACATACATGATTCTGCGCGACAACAATCCGTGGATACGTGCCAAATCTCTCCCCAACAAATCCGGAAAAACCTATCAGGTACTCATCCCCACCGAAAAATCCATGCACCGTTCCACCCAACATCATCACACTTATAGCCACGATTGGATTAGGTAATGAAACAGACTACGGACAAAGAACATGACATAGAACCGCAACTCGAATCGCTTGACGTATTCGGAGCACGCGTACATAATCTGAAAAATATCGACGTAACCATTCCGCATGGCAAACTTACGGTAGTTACCGGACTGAGCGGAAGCGGAAAATCAAGTCTTGCCTTCGATACTATATTTGCCGAAGGACAGCGACGGTACATAGAGACATTCTCAGCCTACGCACGCAACATGCTCGGCAATCTCGAGCGACCCGACGTGGATAAGATTACCGGTCTCAGTCCCGTTATAGCCATCGAGCAGAAAACCGTTAACCGCAATCCGCGAAGCACTATAGGCACCACCACCGAGATTTACGACTTCCTGCGTCTGCTTTACGCCCGCATCGGCACAGCCGTAAGCTATCTCTCCGGGGAGCCAATGATTAAATACACCGAGGAGAAAATCGTATCGCTTATTCTCGAACGCTACACCGGAAAGAAAATCTACATCCTTGCCCCGCTCGTTAAGAACCGTAAAGGTCACTATAAAGAACTGTTTGAATCAATCCGTAAGAAAGGTTATCTTACAGTACGTGTCGACGGAGATATTCGTGAGATAACAATGGGCATGAAGCTCGACCGTTACAAGAACCACTCCGTGGAAGTAGTGGTGGACCGACTTAAAGTAAGCGAGAAAGACCTTACTCGCTTGCGCGAAACCGTAAGCGAAGCATTACGCCAAGGCGACAAACAACTGATGATTTATGATGTCGACGACAATGCCATTGCCCATTACAGCCAGCAACTCATGGATCCGGCAACAGGACTGTCCTACCGCGAACCGGCTCCGCACAACTTCTCGTTCAACTCACCGCAAGGTGCATGTCCCACTTGCAAAGGTCTCGGATTTGTCAATATCGTTGACCGTAACAAGATTATACCCGACGACACCCTGTCGATACACAACGGTGGCATACTACCATTAGGCAAATACCGCAATTCCATGATATTCTGGCAAATCGAAGCCATATGCCAGAAATATGGACACACTCTAAAAACTCCGATAAAGGATTTGAGTGAGGAAGCCATGGACGAGATACTCAATGGTACCGACGAACGGCTCACCATCAACAATTCTACCCTCTCCACCTCCAACTATTTCCTCACTTACGACGGGCTTGTCAAATACATCGAAATGCAGCAGGATGAGGATGCGGGAGCCGCCGCCCAGAAATGGAGCGGCAAGTTCTTCTCGAGGGTTGAATGTCCGGAATGCCACGGACAACGTCTCAACCGCGAGGCACTGCACTTCTTCATCGACGGAAAAAACATATCACAACTCGCTCGTCTCGACATCTCCGACCTATACCGATGGGCATGCGACATCGAACAGCGTTTATCTCCCACGCAAGCCCTCATAGCCCATGAGATAATCAAGGAGATTCGCACACGCTTGGGATTCCTAGTCGATGTGGGACTTGACTACTTGTCGCTCGACCGTCGGTCGGCAACACTCTCCGGAGGTGAAAGCCAGCGCATACGTCTTGCCACACAGATCGGCTCCGAATTGGTCAATGTACTTTACATTCTCGACGAACCCAGCATCGGACTCCACCAGCGCGACAATCATCGCTTGATATCTTCGTTGAAGAAACTTCGCGACGCATCCAACTCCATCATCGTTGTGGAACACGACAAGGATATGATGCTTCAGGCTGACTATATCGTTGACATAGGTCCCAAAGCCGGTCGCAAAGGCGGAGAAGTTGTATTCCAAGGCACACCGGGTGAAATGCTTGAGACCGAAACCCTTACAGCCCGTTACCTCAAGGGTGCCCAATCCATAGCCATACCCGAGGTGCGACGCAAAGGCAACGGTAAGACCCTGAAACTGATTGGCGCCACAGGCAATAATCTTCAGGACGTTACACTTATACTTCCGCTCGGCACCCTCACAGTGGTAGCCGGAGTATCCGGTAGTGGCAAATCGAGCCTTGTCAATGCCACACTGCAACCCATATTAAGCGCCCATTTCTACCGTTCACAACAGCAACCTCTCCCGTATAAGGAAATCGAGGGCATTGAAAACATCGACAAAATAGTCACCGTCGACCAGACTCCTCTCGGACGCTCTCCCCGCTCCAACCCCGCCACATACACCGGTGTATTCTCTGACATACGCAATCTCTTTGTCAATCTCCCCGAAGCTAAGATTCGCGGCTATAAACCGGGACGATTCTCTTTCAACGTAAGCGGTGGCAGATGCGAGGCTTGTTCAGGCAACGGCTACCGCACCATTGAAATGAACTTCCTCCCCGATGTACTCGTGCCATGTGAAGTGTGTGGAGGAAAACGCTACAACCGTGAGACACTTGAAGTCCGTTTCAAAGGCAAATCCATAGCCGATGTTCTGGACATGACCATCAATCAGGCTGTGGAATTTTTCGCTTCCGTACCGGCAATCCTGAAAAAAATCAAGGTATTGCAGGAAATCGGATTAGGCTATATTAAATTAGGTCAACCCTCCAGCACACTATCCGGTGGCGAGAACCAACGTGTGAAACTCGCTACAGAACTTGCCAAGCGCGACACTGGCAAAACGCTGTTCATACTTGACGAACCCACCACCGGACTGCACTTCGAGGATATCAACGTACTACTCAGCGTATTCAATCGACTGGTCGAGAAAGGCAACACTGTACTTGTCATCGAACACAACCTCGATGTCATAAAATCAGCCGACCATGTCATAGACATGGGACCTGGCGGGGGTAAGAACGGCGGCCGCATCATTGCCACAGGCACTCCCGAAGAGATTGCCGCCGGACAATCACCCACATCAGCCTACCTACTCGACGAATTAAAATCATCCGCAGATAAATAATAATCCCTCACACATGGACCAACTACCGCAAGACCCCATAATGCTCATGAGCGTAATCAACACCCGGCTGCGCGATATTTATCCATCGCTCCAAGCATTATGCGAAGACCTAAACATCGACCGAACACAACTCGAATCCCGGCTCCAATCCGCCGGCTTCACCTACATCCCCGCTATAAACCAGTTCCGTTAACCGATAAAATTCATTATCGAATACTGGCTCCGCAAAAAAAATTGGCATAAACTATTGCCGGAATAAAAATTTTATGTAACTTTGCAGCGTCAAAAACGGGAACACCGGACTTGACAGACATAGATGGTGAGCATAGCTCAGTTGGTTAGAGCGTCGGATTGTGGTTCCGAAGGTCGTGGGTTCGACCCCCACTGTTCACCCTAAAGCACTTCTTGTAAAAGGAGTGCTTTTTTCATTTAAATATTCTTACCTAAATTTAGAGGTTAGAGTATATTTTATTAACTTTGCGCTACATATTTTAAAATCTTCAAACAGATAGCCAAAATGAAAAAAGTGATTTTGATAGCGCTTGCGTCTTTCGGGATTATGGCGGCAAATGCACAGCAAGCCATTGAAACCCCTTCATTCGACGCCAACTGGTCGTTAGGTATTGACGCCGGCGGTACAACCACTCTCCAGAAACATAAATCGTTCCTACGCGAAATGCGCGGTGCCGTAGGATTGCACCTTCAGAAAAAATTGTCACCCGCATTTGCTCTCGGTGCTGAAGCCGCTTGGAGCGTCAACACATCAAAATGGTACGGTTACCGCACCAGCACCATGTTTGACAATTCTTACGTAGGCGTATACGGAGCCATAAATCTGCACAATCTGTTCGGCGGATTCGTATGCGAAGGACGGAAATTCGATATCGAGATCACCGGAGGTGCCGGATGGGGTCACAGCTATGCCAACGCCGGTCCCAATCAGGATGGTCCCAAGGACTACAACTTCTTTGCCACAAAGATGGGGCTAAACTTTAATTTCAACATCAACGAGCACATAACCCTATCCATTAAGCCATCGGTATCCTGGAACATGACAGGCGGCAAATATCAGTCGCTCGACATCGAACAGACATCAGCCGGATACACCCGCCATTTGGCTACATTCAATATCCTTGGCGGTTTCACCTATAATTTCGGCCCAACTTTCAAATGCGCCGATACCGACCGTGGCGAAATCGACGCTCTCAATGCTAAAATCAATTCGCTCCGCAACGAACTCGACGCTTGTCTTGCCGCAACTGCCGCCAACGAAGCCCGTGCCGCAGCTCTCGCTGCCGAACTCGAAGCATGCAAAAACCGCAAGCCGGAGGTTGTCAAGCAGATAAGTGACAATGCAGGAGCTGTACGTCACGTATTTTTCCGGTTCGACAGCTATCGCATTACATCCATGCAGATGCCCGTTGTCGGCACATTGGCAGATTACTTAAAGAATCATCCTAAGGCAAAAGTCATCATAAAAGGATATGCATCGCCCGACGGACCACTGGACGTCAACAAACGTCTCGCATCAGCACGCGCCAAGGCAGTAAAGGATGCACTGACCTACCGTTTTGGCATAGCAGCTGACCGCATCCAGGCAGAAGGCAATGGTATCGGTGACATGTTCTCCGAAAATTCATGGAACCGAGTTTCAATCTGCACCATTGAAGAGTAACCGAAAACATATACAAAGGTAATAGTAACACCAACGCTCCGCCCACATATTACGGCGGAGCGTATTTTTTATAATCATACCTGGAACCTTATCTTACTAAACTGCGTTATATAGCATATATTCATCACAACCACACCATCATTATGCTCTATAGATTTATATCACTCGCATTATTTTCATCAATGTTGATTCCTACCATGAATACCATAGCGCAGGTCACATCGGTTCACGACATAATATCTTGTATCGACAATATCCCTTGCTACAAATCCAATGCACGGTTTACAGTTACCATGCCACAGCTCACAGATGATGTGGTCTACAACCTGTCTATCGAGCAACAGTCGGCTGACAATGACCCACTCTCGCCATGCAGCTACCTCATAGAGTGGACCACCGATGGAGCCAATGAACGGCTTAATGGATTTTCAGCCTACTTCTCCGGCAACCATTACCGATTCAGCGGTGAACGTTTGCAGGAATACCACATGACATGGGACTCCATTCCGTTTCGTCCGGCACCACGCTCCGATGGACGCGCCACTGTTGGCGTACATCAGTCGGCTCAATTTGTAAACACATTGCCTGCATCCATAGCCGCCGAACTGCGTAAAATGCAATCCGACTCATTATATACCCTACATCTCCACCCCGACACACTGATATCCGGCAAACGCCGAATAGTCATCGATGCCGTGATGCGAACCGGAGGTATGACAGCTATGGAAGGTGAATACGTATTTGACCGCAACACAGGAATGCCAGTACGCGTAAGACTCGAAAACAATCCGGGATCCATAAGCGAACAGTCTGTTTCCATTGAATATACCGGAACTTCTATACAGGAGCATTGCCCGGCACTAAGCGAGCACTCGCTCATGGAGCGTTATCCAACTGCATTCGAACGCTACCGCGAAAGCAATTTCCGCATTGAGAACCTGCCCGGAAGCCGTCTACCGGCATTTGCGCTACCCACCACCACGGGCGAACGCTACTCGCGTCGCGCTGCTGATGCTTTCCGCACACCTACCATCGTAGCCCTTTTGGAAGCCGGCACCGGATTCAGCCGCGACTTGGTATCACAACTGCGCAAAGCCGTGGACATGCTACCATATCCGGCAGACATTATATGGGCTTTCACCGACAAGCACGTCGACAATATTGAAGAAGTCGTTCCTGAGATACGCCCCGGCGAACATCTGCTCATGAGCGCCCGTCCGCTTGCCCGCGATTGTGGAGCGGCATCACTCCCGGTTATTATACTCGTACAACGCGACGGAATAGTGTCAAATGTAATACTCGGCTACAACAATGAGCTTGCTTCAGATGTTATTCAGAAGATGGCTCTCATGAAGCCATGACACACCACCATAGATAATTAATCAAAAATATATACTTATTATGGAAACAGTTTATTTCAAAGGAAATCCATGCCATACCTACGGCAGTGTACCTAAAGTAGGTGAAGAAGCCCCTTGTTTTCATCTTGCGGGAGCAGATCTCGCCCAGGTCCAATGTGGCGATTTCAAGGGCAAACGTGTGGTGCTCAACATATTCCCAAGCCTTGACACTGAGGTATGCGCCCGCTCTGTAAGACGATTCAACGAAGAAGCCGCCAAACTCGATGACACCGTTGTAATCTGTGTATCGATGGACCTCCCGTTCGCCATGAGCCGGTTCTGCACACTTGAGGGCATCAACAACGTAATTTTCGCTTCTGCATTCCGCTCACCCCTTTTCGGACAGAAATTCGGAGTGCAACTATGCGATGGACCTCTTGCCGGACTGCTTACACGCGCCGTCATCGTCATAGATCAGGACCGAAAAGTCGCTTATCGGGACCTTGTAAATGAAATTACCGACGAACCTAACTACGATGGCGCACTCGCTGTGCTCACAGGTAAAGCTTAATTTTTCAAGTCTCCTAAAAACACAATACAAGAGATGCGGTGAGCCACATTTAACCCGGCTCGCCGCATCTCTTTTCTCATATCTATTCTATCAATACTATTGATACAGGTATCGCTTTATCGAGCGCTTGGGTGTCTTTTCGAACTCATTAGCACGCAGCTGTATTTCATCCACACGCTCGTATGGTGCCACCTGCCTGTTAAGCTCCTCACGCACCTTTGCCATAACCTGCGGCATCATGTCATTTGTCAGCCGTGCTTTGTCCATAGCCTCATAATCCGGATACACCAGCGCCACTAACTTCTTACCGCGCTCCACTACCAGACTTTCGGCAACGTATGGCATATTGTTTAGCTTGGCTTCTATCTCCTCTGGATAGATATTCTGACCGTTGGCAGACAGTATCATTGTCTTGTACCTGCCTTTGATGAATATCGTACCGGCATCGGCTATAGTGCCCATATCACCGGTATGTAGCCATCCGTCCTTATCAAGTACATCCTGTGTAGCCTTGGGATTTTTATAATACCCCTTCATCACATTCTCTCCCTTCACACATATCTCTCCCGGTATGAATGCCTCATTATCGCTCAGCACCTTTGAATGCATAAGCCCCTTCAAAGTGCGTCCCGACGAACCGGGGATGAACTGACGCCACGGCGTGAAGCTTATAAGCGGACCGCACTCCGTCATGCCATACCCCACGGAGAACGGGAATTTTATACGATACAGAAACTCCTCCACTTCACTGTTAAGAGGGGCACCGCCCACTATGACCTGCTCAAATTCACCGCCGAAAGCCTCTATCAGCTTATTGCGTATCTTTGAATATATCCGCGTGCGGAGAAATGGCACAGCCATCATACGCCGCATCGACGGCTTGGATATTATGGGCAACAATTGCTTGCGATAAATCTTCTCGAGCACCAACGGCACACACAATATCAACGTGGGCTTCACCTCGCCCAATGCCTTGATGAGCAGTTTTGGCGACGGTAACTTGCCGAACAATGTTATATGTGTTCCCACTGCCAACGGTGCCAGCATGTCGAACGCGCAACCGTAGGCATGCGCCAACGGTAGGAACGACAACGAACGTGACCCACGGTAGTGAAGACGCGAGCGCATACCGAACACCACGTTGCCACACAGATTATTTAGCGTAAGCATCACACCTTTGGAAAATCCGGTAGTGCCCGATGTATAGTTTATTTCAGCCACGCTGTCGGGAGAAAAATATGAATACTTAACGTTTTCGGCATTGAATCCCTTGGGATAACGTCGGTTGAATGCCTTACCCAATGCCTGCATTGCCTTCTGAGCCTTACCCGACATTGATGGATGCTCACCAAGTATTTCCGATGTCTCAAGCGACATTGCTACCTTTATATTGGGCAAATGCTCGAAATCGAGAGTTTCCCATATCGAGTCTTGAACGAACAGCATCACGGAGTCACTATGGTTGACTATATGCTGAGCATCCTGCGGATTGAACTCCTGCAATATAGGCACTATCACCGCTCCGTAGGTAATCGCCGACATGAACGATACCACCCACGATATGTTGTTGCGGCCGAGCAATGCTATCTTGTCGCCTGGTTTCACGCCGCACAATTCAAAAAACAGATGCGTGCGGGCTATGCGGCGAGCCAAATCGCCATAGGTAAGTGTTGTTCCGGTGGTATATTCCGTCAGAGCCGGCAACTCCCAGTTACCACGGAAACTATCGGCATATAATTGTAAGAGATCTTCATTTAACATGGTCTATGATTATATGATAGTGTATTTACTATATTACAAACCGGCGGCTTATTATGTTTCCGGACATATACCGTTACCGAAAAACAATGCCCCATAAAGCGGCAAAGATAACACAATTTGGCAAACATTTCATAACTTTGCATTGCCAAACGACATTGTTTGCACCTATACGTAACACGATACAGATGATTGACAACTCTACATTCGGCAATCGGAAAGCCCTGTTCCACACCTTTGGCTGCAAGCTCAATTTTGCCGAGACATCTACTGTGGCTCAATTGCTTGCCGAAAAAGGGATATCACGCGTTCAACGTGGCGACACCCCTGACATAATTGTAGTCAACACTTGTTCCGTGACCGAACTCGCCGACAAAAAGTGCCGGCAGACCATACGTGCATTCTCTCGTAAATACCCTCAGGCAGCTATAGTGGTAACAGGATGCTACGCACAACTTAAAAGCGAAGAGGTGCAATCACTGCCCGGAGTGGCAATAGTAGCCGGCTCAGACCGCAAGCTCCGGTTGGCAGAATATATCGACAGTTGGCTCGCCACGCATACACCACAGACACTTATAACACCCACAAAGGAGATACGTGAATTTTCCCCTTCCTGCTCACGTGGCGACCGCACACGCTATTTTTTGAAAGTGCAGGACGGGTGCGACTACTTTTGCTCATACTGCACCATCCCCTACGCCCGCGGACGTAGCCGCTCCGGCTCTATCGAGCAGTTGGTACAGCAGGCTCGGGACGTAGCCAACGAGGGTGGCAAGGAAATAGTCATCACAGGTGTCAACATAGGCGATTTCGGCAAGGGACGCACAGATACATTCTTCGACCTTATGCAACGGCTCGACGAAGTCGAAGGCATAGAACGCTACCGTATATCTTCCATCGAACCCAATCTTCTTACTGACGAGATGATTGAGTGGGTTGCGCAATCACGCCGGTTCATGCCGCACTTCCACCTTCCGTTGCAATGTGGTGATGACGAAGTGCTGCATCTCATGCGCCGACGATATGACACCGCCTTATTCCGACATCGAGTGGAAACCATCCGGCATCACATGCCCCATGCATTTATCGGCGTTGACCTCATAGTGGGAGCTCGTGGCGAGACCGACGAACGATTTGAGTCATCGCGGTCATTTGTGGAAAATCTACCCATTTCACGTTTGCACGTATTCCCCTACTCCGAACGTCCCGGCACGCGCGCACTCACCGACATAGACTATGTGGTATCGCAGGAAACCAAGCATAAACGCGCGCGCATCATGCTCGACATCTCAGAAAAAATGCTTACCCGCTTCTGTGATTCTTTCATAGGCACCACTCGTCAGGTTCTTGTCGAACACACCACCAATGGCGGTATGATGCATGGATTCACCGACAATTATATCAAGGTTGTGGTTCCGGCGCAGGATGCACTTGCCAACAAGATTGTCAACATTCGCTTGACCGAGAATCTCGGTGAAGAAATGAAAGGGGAAATAACGTTATGAACAGCACCATAAAGCCGGTCTCGGTAATAATCCTTAATTGGAACGGAGAGAAACTGCTCCGTGAATTTCTCCCTTCTGTAGTACGCCATACCCCTACTGATATAGCCACAGTGATAGTGGCAGACAACGGTAGCACCGATGGATCCATCGCTCTGATTGAAAACGAATTTCCATCCGTTGAACTCCTTAGATTTGACCGCAACTACGGCTTTGCCGAAGGATATAACCGCGCTCTCGCCCAATGCCAATCCCCATATACCGTACTTCTGAACTCCGACGTTGCCGTCACCGACGATTGGCTCACACCTTTGTACCGCTACATGCAGGAGCACCCCGATGTAGCGGCGTCACAGCCCAAGATACTGTCATACCGCAACCCTGAGTATTTCGAATATGCCGGAGCTGCCGGAGGATACATCGACCGCAACGGCTATCCATATTGTCGCGGACGCATATTCTCGACATTGGAAAAGGATGAACACCAATACGACTCCCCGGCATCAATATTCTGGGCTACCGGAGCTGCATTGATGGTTCGTACCGACATCTACAACCGATTAGGCGGGCTTGACCCGGATTTTTTTGCCCACATGGAGGAAATAGACCTTTGTTGGCGAATACATCTCGCCGGGTATCACATATCCGCCGTACCGCAATCCAAGGTTTATCATCTGGGCGGAGGCAGTCTGGACGCATCCAATCCTAAGAAAACATACCTCAATTTCCGAAACAACCTGCTCATGCTTCACAAGAATCTGCCCGACAGCACCCGACGCACCACATTGCTGCGCCGGCGATTGCTCGACACCATAGCATGGGCAAAGTTCATGGCAACATTCGACTTCCGCAATGCAGCCGCAATATGGCATGCACACCGCGATTTCGCCAAAATGCGTTCAAAATACACTTCTCATCCTGAAATCGATCTTTTACACACAGCGCCTAAACGCCCTAACATCCTAATTAAATATTATTTAAGTCGAAATAACAAATTCAGCCAGCTACCTAATTAACATAATTTAACCCTAAACAGCGAACACTTTACAGGCATCAGGGGTTATATTTGCAACGTATTTTAACTTAAATATTATTTAGTAATGAAAAAGATTTTTGCACTTGTAGTTCTTGCCATAGCATCACTCAGCGCAGCGGCAGGCGATTTTTATGTTGGAGGTTCTCTCGGCTATATGCACGAAGGTTCTAAGTACTCTGAAAATGGCTTCAGCCCCAGCACTAACTCCATCTCCATTCTTCCTGAAATCGGTTACAACCTCAACGAAAAATGGGCTGTTGGTACTGTTATCGGTTATAACTACATGCACTATTGCGGTCAGGATCTCTCCGGCCACATGTTCCAAGTAAGCCCCTATGCACGCTACACCTATTTCCGCAGCAGCAGCAACCTCATCAGCCTTTTTGTTGACGGTGGTGTTGAATTTGGTGCCGGTTGGACAAGCTACAGCGACGAAAGCTCTAAAACCGCATGCATCTACGGTCTCGGATTCCGTCCCGGTCTTTCAATAAACATCGCTGAAAACTTCAGCTTCGTTACTCACGTTGGTTTCATCGGTTACAAAGGTGCCAACAATGCTGCTAAAGCATCCGGTTACGGTACAAAAGCCGGTGTATCACTCAACAGCAACGACATTACTTTCGGTTTCTACTACAACTTCTAATTTTAAGATACCGTACACAACACAAGCGGGCGATGCCGATTACGGCACCGTCCGCTTGCTCGTTAAAGGCACTTTCATTTGGGTCTAATGATTATCCGACATCAAACTTTTCAACATCTATCAATGTTGTTACTATCGATTTTATTTACATAAAACCCATTATGATTGTATGGATAAGAAAAGACTGACCGCAGAAAACGGGCGCCCGATCGCCGACAACCAAAATGTACAGACCGCAGGATTACGTGGATCGCTCACCGTTCAGGACCCATGGTATCTTGAAAAAATTGCCCACTTCGACCGCGAAGTGATACCTGAACGGCGCATGCACGCTAAAGGCTCCGGTGCATTCGGCACATTTACCGTGACCAATGACATTAGTGAATTCACACGTGCTTCTATTTTCTCAGAGGTTGGGAAACAGACACCTTGTCTTGTACGCTTCTCAACAGTAGCCGGTGAACGCGGAGCCGCCGATGCCGAACGCGACATCCGGGGCTTTGCCATGAAATTTTACACTGACGAAGGCAACTGGGATCTCGTGGGCAACAACACTCCGGTGTTTTTTCTTCGCGACCCGCTTAAATTTCCCGACCTCAACCATGCCATAAAGCGCGACCCGCGCACAGGGTTGCGAAATCCCACAGCCAATTGGGATTTCTGGACCTTACTGCCTGAAGCTCTCCACCAGATAACCATAACCATGTCGCCACGCGGTATCCCCGCATCATTCCGCCACATGCATGGCTTCGGAAGCCATACCTACAGTTTCATCAACAAGGACAACAAACGCACATGGGTAAAATTCCATTTCCGCACACTCCAGGGTATAAAAAATCTTACTGACCAAGAAGCGGAAGCGATAATCGCTAAAGACCGTGAATCGAACCAACGCGACCTGTTTGAAGCTATCGAGCGCGGCGACTTCCCGAAATGGAAACTTCAGGTTCAGCTCATGACTGAAGATGAAGCAAAGAAATACCACATCAATCCATTTGACCTTACAAAGGTATGGTATCACAAGGATTTCCCACTACGCGACGTGGGCATACTCGAACTTAACCGCAATCCTGAGAACTTCTTCGCCGAAATCGAGCAGGCGGCATTCAATCCCACCAACATTGTTGACGGAATAGGGTTCTCACCGGACAAGATGCTGCAAGGTAGGCTATTCTCATACGGAGACGCACAGAGATATCGTCTTGGGGTCAACCACAATCTCATTCCCGTCAACCGTCCCAAATGCCCGTTCCACTCGTACCATCGCGACGGACAGATGCGCACCGACGACAACTGCGGACGCACCATAGCCTATGAACCTAACAGTTACGGCGAATGGCAAGACACACCATCCCGTAAGGAACCGCCCATGGAACTTCACGGTGACATGTACAACTACGACGAACGTCAATACGACGACGATTACTACACACAACCCGGCAAACTATGGCGATTGATGAGCGCTGAGGACAAGAAAGCCACTTGCGACAACACAGCCGCGCAGATGGAAGGAGTTCCCCTCTTTATAAAGCAACGTCACGTACGTGCATGCCATAATGCCGACCCGGGATATGGCGAAATGCTCGCCAGTGCATTGGGCATTGACCTCGCTGAAGCTCTCGTAGCGTATGACCCTGCACAACCCTCATGGGACAAACGCAAGAACATCAAACGATAACAATCCCGATTACCATAAAAACATCAAAGCCGGATGGCACCTTTGCACATCCGGCTTTGATTATTTGTCTTTTTATCTATATTACAGCAGATTTCCTTCGATTTCCGCCTCGTCTGTTTCAATTTCAGCGGCTACAGGCTTGACATTCGGCTCTTCAAGACCATAATGTTTCTTCTTATCAATAGCCTTGAGCACTATTCCAAGTGCAAGCGCGGCTACGCCAAGACATGCAAGCATCACCAAAGGCACTGTGTAGTTATAACTTACCGCAGCCTGCTCAGGCGACAGAGTTCCATCGGCAAGCCCCTGCACGATCTGAGGGTTGGTATTATCAAGCACTTTACCTATAAGCAGCGGGAACAGCCACAACCCGATGTTCTGAATCCAGAATATCAAAGCGTATGCCGAGCCGATAATCTTGGCATCGACCAGTTTGGGAACGCTCGGCCACAATGATGCGGGTACCAAAGAGAACGATGCTCCGAGTACCAATATAGTAAGATAAGCTATGCACACACCACCCACAGGGCTGCCCTTGAACATAGGCAGGATAAATGCGAAGGTCAAATGACATGCGATAAGAAGCAGCGAACCGATTACAAGCATTGACGCCGCCTTACCCTTATAATCCACATATTTGCCGAGAATAGGAGTGATACCTACAGCCAACAGAGGGAATACCGCGAATATAGCACTTGCCGACTGGCGCTTGTAACCCATATAGCAGTACACCGCAAGTGCTGCTATAGCCACGAGCATTAGCCCGTACTTCATCACACTCTTCTTGGAAAAATTGCTTGCGAATGCCGCTAACGCTACCACAATCATAATCACATATTGCAGCACGGTCACTGTATCCGACGCCCAGAACGAGTCCGGCTCAACGAACGTCAGATTACATTGCAACATATTCACGGCATATTTCTGGAACGGGAATATAGCCGAGTAGTAAAGCACACACAGCAAGGCAACTATCCAGAAGCCGCTGCTTGTCAATATCTTCCCCAAATCTTTTATTTGGAACGGTTCATCTTTCTCCTCCTCGGCATGAGTTTGCTCATCGAGCTTCTTATCCATGAAGAAGTAAACCACAAACATTATCAAGGCAATCATCAGCAGCACTACGCCGAATGCCACTGAGCGCGCAACACTGATTTCACCGCCAAGTTCGGCAAACATGGGCGAGAATATCATACAGGTAGCCACACCCAGTCGGGCAAGCGCCATCTCCGATCCCATTGCCAATGCCATCTCACGGCCTTTGAACCACTTGACAATACCACGGCTCACAGTGATACCCGCCATCTCCACGCCGCAGCCGAATATCATGAAGCCTACGGCTGAGAACTTTGCCGAAGCAGGCATACCCTCATAGAACGGAGAGATGCCAAGCTCGTCAAACACCGGAATGTAATTAAGATGGTTTGTAAACCACACATCCAGACCGCTGCCGATAAACGCGTCGGTAAGAGCATACCAGTTGATTGTAGCTCCAATCAGCATCACAACCCCTGACAGCAGCGCGGTGAAACGCACACCCATCTTGTCAAGTATGATACCTGCGAATATCAAAAAGAAGATAAATACATTAAGGAACGTTTCCGAACCCTGCATGGTGCCGAATGCCGTAGAGTCCCAACCTCGTGTGGACTGGAGCAAATCCTTGATAGGCGACAATATGTCCATAAAAATATATGAACAGAACATTGCAAACGCAAGCAGCCCCAACGCGGTCCAACGCGCCCAAGCCTTGTCGTTCAGTGTTTGAATGGTTTTGTTAGTCATTGTGACGTAAAATGATAATGATTTATTATTATGATTATTGAATACTCATGACATCCGCATTGCTTTAAGTGCCAATTGCCAACAAAATTACGCAAATTTGAGATAATTCATGATATATTTCTTAATTTCGTGACATAAATATACACCAATCGAACTATTATCATGTCAGAACGTCAACCATATACCTTGGACCGGGTGGTACGCCTGGTCATCACCGTAGTACTTATAGGTGGAGCACTGTGGCTTGTCGATGTACTCAAAGGGGTATTGCTGCCATTCTTTGTCGCATGTCTCATTGCATACATTTTCGAGCCCTTTGTTCAATTCAATCGTCGCCTGCTCAACCTTCGCGGACGTGTCATAGCCATATTCGTCACACTGTTCGAAGCCATGTTCTTCCTTGCCGCTATAGGCTACTTTATCATACCTATGGTAGTCGACGAGATGCAACAGATGGCTGTGGTGATGCGTAACTATGCCGTATCGGAAGGTTCAGTCAATTTTTTACCCGAGGACATACATCGGTTCCTGCGTCGCAACGTTGACTTCAACGAACTGTCCAACATGCTCACACGTCAGGAATGGATGACCGTGATAGAAGACACCCTCAAAGCATCCTGGTCCATAATCACAGGCAGTTTCGCCGTAATCATGGGCATATTCAATTGGTTTATCGTGGTGCTGTATGTAGTGTTCATAATGATTGATTACGAACGTCTCAACCGTGGATTCCGAAGCTTGGTACCACCCAAATACCGCCACACGGTATTCAGAGTGGCAAATGACGTGAAACACAGCATGAACCACTACTTCCGCGGACAGGCTCTCGTGGCTTCCATCGTAGGCATCCTGTTTGCCATCGGATTCTCCATCGTAGGCATACCTATGGCAATTGTACTTGGTCTTTTCATAGGGCTGCTCAACATGGTACCTTATCTTCAGCTCATATCCATCATACCCACCACCATATTATGTTTGGTCTATGCCGTTGGGGGCGATGGCGACTTCTGGACCATATTCTGGGAATGCATAGCCGTGTATTGTATCGTACAAGCCATACAGGACTTGATTCTTACTCCCAAGATTATGGGTAAGGCAATGGGACTCAATCCCGCCATAATTCTACTGTCGCTATCTATATGGGGAACCCTCCTCGGACTCATAGGACTCATCATAGCCCTCCCCCTAACCACGCTAATCCTGTCGTATTACGAAAATTATATAATCAGCAAAAGCAAGAACGACGGCAACGGGCCCAAACAGATAGCCCGCGAACGACGGGACATCGAACGCGCCACCAAATCTCCGCTTCCCTGACCCTTATTTGATATTCCTCCGGTTCAGTTCAGCCTGATATTTCCGGGCATTGGACTGGTGGGTAGGATAGTCGGATGCAAAGTTATGATATCCCGAGAAATCCTCCTTAGCACACATATATAGATAATTATGCGCCGGAGCCGACAGCACGCTCTCAATAGCCTTGGACGAAGCCACACGTATCGGACCTGGCGGCAGCCCCTTGATACGGTAAGTATTATACGGTGATTCAATCTTGAGATGAGCACCGGTTATACGACGTAAAGAGAAATCACCCGAAGCAAACTTCACCGTAGGATCGGCCTGCAAAGGCATTTTTGTTTTCAGACGGTTGAGATACAACCGGGCTATCATACCATATTCATCATGCTTAGCCGTCTCCTCCTCCACGATGGAAGCTACGGTAGCGACCTCTATGGGCGACAACCCTAAACGTTCGGCGGCCATACGGCGCTCCTCATTCCAGAAGCGGTTGCGATACTCCACCAGACGCTCAACCAGCTCCTTGGGCGATACCGTCCAATAAAATTCGTATGTATCAGGCATGAACGCCGCCGGAAATTCAGATGTTCGGTATCCACGTTCCGGCAATATCGCATCACACGCACTTATGAACTCCGCAGGACTGCACTCAAGTTTCGACGTCACACGCTCAGCCAACTGCCCCATAGTGCGCACATTGTTCCACGCCACACGCACAGGCGTCTGCATACCCTTGGCGAGACGACGTGCCGTCACCACCGACCGCTGCCCGTGCTCCACCTTATAAGCCCCATGGGCACGGGACGCGCTCCCGCCCTGCATGAGCCAAAGCATCTTCACCCGATTCCCCTCTACCGACCCCAACCGAGACCGCAAAGTATCCGCCACAGCATCGTCAGTGGCACCTTCCGGGATGTACACCCACGTAGTATCACCACCATAGCTTTGCAACGCAAATCCGGCAACGACACCGATTGCCGCGACAACCGCCATGACACCTATTATCAATCCAAGCGTGTGACGCTTTATCCATCCGTCACCCTTCGACTTCCTGCTTTTTGATTTTTTCTTATCCATAACTGACACAAAAATACTCACAAAATCCCGTTTTTCCGAAACGCATCAATACTTTTAACGCTATCGCACTGTATGTCACACCAATACACCATCAACAAAAATAAATATCAACACAATTAATCTAAAATTCCCAAAAACATTTGCCGGAATCAAAATAAACCCTTACCTTTGCACCGAAAATAAAGGCTAAGCGTAGCCAAAAGGAGAGGTGGGTGAGTGGCTGAAACCACCAGTTTGCTAAACTGACGTAGGAGCAATCCTACCACGAGTTCGAATCTCGTCCTCTCCGCCAAACAAAAGAAAGTCAAGCATCAAGCTTGACTTTCCTCGTTTAAGGAGCTGCCAAAATAAAAACGAGTAGCCCCCACCATCGTACCGCTCTTGCGTCTCAAGAACCTCCCACAGCCTACAATTTTACACTACAATTTGATTTCCCTCTTGACAAGCCTACATACTCAGTTGCTCAAACTTATATGGGTACATACCAAATCCCGGAGCAAATCAATTTAAGTACCACCATAAATTTGTTTCAAAAAAATTGCTATCTTGGGGTAATGATTTCGACAGCTCATCTGTCTATTCTATAAAACGACCTCGCAATGGGATATTCCACCACAGAGTTTGAGACTCTCTACACACAATGCTTTCCACCCTCTATGAGGTTGGCAATGAGCCTGCTCCACGAGGAGGATGATGCCCGCGATGTGGTTCAGGAAGTGTTCCTCAAGCTTTGGGAATCGAACATTCGTATTGAAAACCCTACGGCATTTATCATACGATCGGTCCGCAATGCCTGTTTAAACAGAATAAGCATGCTGGATACCCGTGATAAGATTCACCAAAGGATAATGCTTGACGCTCCTCCTGACGATTTTGACATCGAAGGTCGCAACGAGGAGGTAATGTCTGCCATACAGAAACTGCTTACTCCCCGCGAACGTGATGTCGTCGACAGAATCTATACCGAAGGACTTAGCTATAAGGAGACGGCTCACAATCTTGAAGTCTCGGTAGCAGCTGTTAACAAGAATATCGTTTCGGCACTGAAAAAATTAAGAACCCATTTCAAAACCGGTAAATCATGACTGAAGAACAGAAAGAAATATTGATAGCGAAGATGCTTGATGCCCCTTCCTCTTTGTCTGACGTGGAATTGGATTCGATATTGCACGATGATGAATTGCGCGACATCTACGAAGCGTCCGCGGCACTCAGCAGTGCATGTATCCGTCAGCCGGAATGGGATATGAAAGCTGAATGGAACAGTTTCCGTCCACGCATTCGCCGTAAGCCCGCCACAATGCGTTGGGTCATGCGTGTGGCTGCCATTTTCTTGGGAGTGCTTTTCGCATCAAATCTCGTAGTCAGAACAATTGATTACGTCTTTACCATTGAGCAACCATCGGCAATTGCCAGGGTGGTGCAATCTCCGGCATTGAATTTCGCCACGACTTCACCACGGAATCCACAGACAACCGAGGTAACAAAAGAGGAAGCTGAACAAGAGCCTACAATCGTCAGAAAACATTCCACGGTAGCCAACCATCATTTGGCAAAAGCGGAAATCAACCGATCCAACCCCACCGCCGCACAAGTCGAGCCGACCATCGACATCGATGAGTATCTACGCATTCAACAAGCGCGTATCGACAATGACCTGGCAATGCAGATAGCTGAATCATATATCGAGGAATACGACGACCTTATAGCGATACTTGATGCGGTAGGCGCGTACAACGCTGAATTGGACGACGCTATCAAAAAAGTAACAATGGAATAAATCTCAAAAATCACATGATATGAAAACCTCAGTCCCCCGGCTTCTCAGCCTTATTTTCGCCGCTATACCTATGATAGCCGCTGCCCAAAACAACATTAAATCGGCATTTGAAGCCATAATCAAATGCCCGGAAGCTCAGATTACAGAAAGCCACACCCTCGAAAAAGACCCTTCTACAGGGATTAAGACCGGGCAAAGCGACGTATACCGCTTCGTACTGCCGGCCGGAAAAGTCTCCCTGCTCGAAAAAGCAGTTTCAGCCTTTGATAAAGACGCCGAAATGGCATACAGCATAAATCGGGGCAAGACCGTCAATACCGAAAGGGATATAATACTGACTGTTGGCAATCCCGGAAATGACGGTGTCTATCTAAATAGTCCTGACTGCGAGTACATATTTTCATTGTTTCTCGCTCCGCTTTCAGAGGACCCTGATGGCATTTACCGATACGCCTATGGCATGAATTTCAAAGAAAAAGATGGAACCCTTATGGGAAAACTTGTAATCACATACTCCACCACTCTAAAATATCGTCAGCAAGAGGCCTTACAACGACAGTACGACGTACTTCGCAATTTCTCAAACGGCACTAATTCTACCACATCAAGTGTATTTGCTTCACAACAATCCTGGTTCGATATACTTATGTCATATTTTCAGAGCATGACTTCCGCCAACTCTCAGACAAGGATTGCCCTCGCATCAAAAGCGTATAAAGTAATACAGGACACCTCAAACTATCCTGATGTGACGGAAGCCGACAAAGATGCAGTCCGCGAAATATTGAGCGGGATGATTTCCGACAAAAAATACTCGGAGACAGTTCTCAATAAACTTCTGGACCGATGCCTGATAGGTATTAAATAACAAACACAGCTTTTCATACAACCCTCGACCACCCGGATGGTCCGGGTAGTCGAGGGTTTAATTATTAGCGATTCATGAAACGATTGGCTATAGGCGCGTTATGTGCCTTCTCATTTACCGTGGCAATGGCTCAGCGCACCACAAGGGACACTATCAAAACACAGGAACTCAATGAGGTAGTAGTCGAAGCCCGTAACCAACGGCTCGGAGCGGAAGTATCGACATATATACCCACTGCTAAGCAAAAGAATTCGGCACAGACCGCCTCGGATTTGCTCAATCGCATGGCAATACCTCAACTTCGGGTTTCTCCTGACAACGAAATTACCGATTTGACCGGTAAGAGCATTGATGTATTCATCGATTTTCTTCCCGCATCGAAAAACGACTTGGAAGGAATGCGCATGCAGGATGTCAAAAAAATCGAGTACTATGATTTTCCTGCCGACCCTCGCTTTCTTGGAAAGGCACATGTAGTGAATTTCATCATGCAGAAATACGAATATGGCGGCTATGTCAAGATTTACGGACTGGAGAATACGGCAAATGCCGGACAAATCAGTCTTTTCGGAAAGCTACAATACAAACGGATGACATTTGATATCGCAGGTGGTGCGCTCTATGTCAACCGTGGACATACAGGCGCTGACACTTATGAGACCTTCCGTATTCCGCAATCCGACGGTACCATGAGGATTTTCGAACGCAATTCAATTCAGAAGTCCGCCAAACGGCACGACAGGACCTATTGGCCTACCTTCAAAGCCTTATATTCATCAGACAAGATAACCATACAGAATGTAGTGGGCGCCGATTTCAATCATTCACCGGTCGACAATACATCCGGCAATGTCTCATATATTCCTGAGGTGGCGGCACGCGCCGACTACACAAGCCTATCTACCAATCGGGTCAATTCGCTTTCCTACAACGGCTATTGGAATTTCATACTCAACGACAATAACACCGTAACTTTCTCACCGGCATACTCTTACTCCCATACAAAGACCAATAGCACCTATTTTGAGGAAAACAATGATGAATACTACAACGCCGCGAAGGATCATTCACATCAATTCAAAGCCGATTTGACCTATGCCCATTCCTTCGGCAAATGGGGCAATCTCAATACAATGCTCCAGACAATCATCACAACAAACCGCACTACCTATTCCGGCACGGCAAACACAAGCGACAACGCTCACACATATCGCATCGGTCCCGGTGTGCAGTACAGTCTCTCTAAAGGCAAAGTCTATGGCATGGTTGGCTTCGGTTATCATTGGGACAGACAGGAATACCTCGACGATAAGGAGAACTCGGCAGCACCGTGGATTGACTTCTCTCTGCAATATTCGCCCAACGACCGGCATTCTGTCCGTACTGAATTTCATCACATGAAGTCCATACCCTCCTCAAGCTACCGTTCATCTGCCGTCATACAAAGCAATCCATTGATGAGTTACACCGGCAATCCCGATCTTGTCTCCTATGGAAGTTACGATGCAGGAATCAACTACTCTTTTATCCCCGACAACAGATTTAGTCTATCAGCCTATGCCTCCACATGGATTGTAGACCACCGTTATGTCTACGACTATCAACCCACCGCTACCGGAATACTGCGTACAATAAAGCAACCGGGAGGATCCTATTCGCAATGGAGTTACGGAGTGTATGGCTCCGCACGTTTTTTTGACCGGAAACTCCAACTGACAGCGCAACTTTCAGGGCGCTCGGTTCACAATGGCAATCCGTATAATCTTAATAAAACTCATCTGTCTTATGCCATTCAGGCAAATTATTACCTTGGCAATTGGTCTTTATCCGGTGTCTACTATTCACCGCAGGGTTATCCCGACGGCTGCATGGTAAGCACCTGGATGAAAACCCGAGCTTATTACAGCCTACAGGCAGGATGGTCTAATTCCACATGGAATCTACAACTTTTTGTCGCAGATTTCTTCCGTTGGCACTGGCGCAGCGACAAAAGCATCATGCACAGCAGATACTACGATAAAATTCAACAGACATACTCAATCAATGACCATGCCTTGGCACGGTTAGCCGTAACCTATACTTTTGGCTTCGGCAAGAAAATCAAACGCGGCGACGAAGCCTCCCGGCAGTCAGCAGTCAACTCCGGCATCCTGAAATAACACGCCATACCATCTAACCATACCTGAATACCGTTATTAATCTGCCGTAGGTCACAGAATTGCGACCTACGGCAATTATTTCTCATTCTTCATCCAGCGCGGCTATAATCACGGAATTAGCCCTATCCACAGCCGATGTATCGAGCGACGCCAGATATATTTGTGTCGTTGTCTCCGAATCATGCCCCATACCTTCGCTTATCACACTAAGCGGTATACCGCTCGCGCGTGCCACCGAAGCCCAACTATGACGAGCCACATACATAGTCAGGGAGATAGTCACATCAGCCATCTCGGCAACTCTCTTGAGCATACGGTTCACATTGTAACTCATATATCGGTACGCGCACCGCTCCTGCACACCTATGCTGCGTATTATAGGCAAGAGATATTGCGTGGGATTAGGTGGATACCTGTCTATTATCGCCTGCATCTCATCTGTCCATTTGATTGTGAGCAATTGTCCTGTTTTACGTCGGCGGTAAGTGATATATCCGCCATGCAGATCCGACTTACGCAAAAACGCCATATCCACAAATGCCATTCCCCGAAGATAGAAACTCAGCATAAACATATCGCGTGCAAAACCCTCCGACGATATTCGCGCCGGAAGTTTCAGCGAACGGATACGCTTTATCGTAGCGAGCGGTATGGCACGTTTTGTTGTCTTATCCACACCCGTATATACATGCCTGAACGGATAACGCTGGCTCACCACACCCTCATCCACTGCCCTATTGTACACAGCCCGGAGTATGCGCATATAGAACGATACCGTATTCGACACCACTCCACGGCAACGCAGATACGCCTCATATCCCTCCACCAGTTCCGGAGTCAGAGCATCAAGCATCACGGATTGCGAACCATAGAATCGGGTGAAACTGTTCCTGGCTGCCGCGTATGTCTCTGAAGTACGCATACGCCCGTTGCGTTTAAACCGTTCTATAAGCATGTCCATGAACCCACCCAACGAATAATCGCGCAGATAGCGGTTATATTCCGATACCACATCATCCACCGTATAGCATCCGCCCTTCTCCTCCTCTCTGCGTATTATCCCGGCAAGACGCTCCACATCACAGGATATAAGATGCCGCATAGGCAATAATCCGAAATACAGCCCGCACGAAACACTACCTCTTTTATCATCCCACATCTCCGCACCTAACTCATACTGGGTTGCCACTATACGCGACACCCGTTCATGCCTGACCTGATAACATATCCGACCCCTGCCTTCCAAACCACCTGAACGCTGAAATTTTACCTTAATTGAAGCCATTGCTAAAAACGTTTTTTAATCCCAATATACTACAACGCATAGCAACATCGGTAAATATCACGGCACTTTTTTGTCCTACACCCACATACCGAACTTCATGGCAAAACATACCGTTATAGTCATATCTTACAGCTTATGAACTATATGACACAACCGATAGACATCAACAGGATATTCGACCTTACCGGCAAGGTTGCCATAGTCACAGGCGGTGGCGACGGCATCGGACGCGGAGCCTGCGAGATACTTGCAGCCGCCGGAGCATCTGTAGTGGTGAGCAATCTTACCATGGAGAAAGCCGAGAATGTAGCCAACGTCATCACCGCCAACGGCGGCAACGCCATCGCCATGCAATGCGATGTGTCATCCGATTCCGATTTGGTCAGGCTTGTGGAACAGACCCGTCAAAAATTCGGCACCATCAATATCTTGGTCAACAACGTGGGATTAGGTGGTGGCGGTAAGGAGAATCCATTCAAAATAGACCGTGCTTACATCGAACGCATCTACAACATCAATCTCTTCGCACCTTGGCGGTTATGCCAACTCACAGCACCCATAATGGCAGAATCGGGCTACGGCAGTATCATCAACATCACATCCACCAGCAGTATCAACAACGACCCCGACATGAGTATCTACGGCTCATCTAAAGCCGCACTCAACCACCTGTCGTCAAATCTCGCCTACGATTTTGGCCCCATGGGCATACGCATCAATTGCGTGGGACCGGGAGCCACCCGCACACATGCACTCGCCTCAGTCCTTACTCCCGATATTGAACGGCACATGTTGAGCCGCACGCCCATCAAGCGTCTCGGGGAAGTTTCCGACATAGCCCGGGCAATACTCTTCTTCGCATCACCAGCATCCGCATGGATTACCGGACAGACTCTATTTGTTAACGGCGGGGGCGTACAGTCGCTCGACTGACTCGCCAGCCGTCACTTACGCCAGAATCCGGGAGTAAACAATATCAGGACTGTGAACAGTTCCAGACGTCCTATGAGCATGAGCAGGGACAGCACCCACTTACCCACATCCGGTACAAGGTCAAAGCTCCCTCCATAACCGGTCACACCGGCACCGAAGCCGGTATTGCTCACACACGAGAACGCCGAGAAGAAAGCATCTATCAGCGGCAATCCTATAGCCGTAAGCACGATACCGCCCACTAATATTACCATCACATAGATACACAGGAAAGCTATCACTTTCGACACTATATCTGCCGGTATCACCTTTCCGTTGACTCTCACATTGGTCACCGCATTTGGATGCACGCACCGGTACAGCTCATTACGTGTGTTTTTTATCAGGAACAGTATGCGGTCTATCTTGGCGCCGCCGCTCGTGGACCCGGCACACGCCCCCGAAAACATCAGCACAAACATCAGCGCTATGACAAACGAGCCCCACGACTCAAAATCACACACCCCAAGCCCGGTCGATGTTATGGTCGATATTATTTGGAATAGCGGATAAATCGTTACCGACTTCCAGTCAGTGACCTGCCCGCGCAATATGATGTTTACCACAAACATCACAAAAAACACCCCCACTATGTAGAGATAGGCACGGAACACATCATTGCGCCACAATGGACGTACATCCCCGTGAAGCGCACGGAATATCAGCGAGAAACTGGTGCCTCCCAGGAACATGAATATCATCACCACCACAGTCACGTAAGTGGAGTTCCAGTGGGCGAGACTATCGTCACGTGTCGAGAACCCTCCGGTCGACATTGCCGAGAACGCATGGCACACACTATCGAAAAACGACATCGGACCTATCCACAGCAGGACTATGAGTACCGCGGTCAAAAGAAAATATATACCCCACAGGCTTTTGGCAGTCTGGCTCACACGGGGGCGCAATTTCTCATGCGTTATGCCCGTAACCTCGGCATTGAACATCTGCATACCGCCGGAATGGTTCAGCATCGGTATCACGGCGAGAGTGAATATTATTATACCCATACCGCCTATCCATTGCATAAGGCTACGCCACATGTTGATACTATGTGAAAACGACTCCACCGATGGGAGTACTGAACATCCCGTAGTGGTAAATCCCGACATAGCCTCAAAAAACGCATCGCTCACGCTCACCACATGCGACCCGAGCAGGAATGGCAACATCCCGAACATCGAAAACACCACCCACACCATGGCAGTGAGCAGAAATCCCTCATGCTTTCCCATATCCGTACGCGACGGTCGCAGTCCGAACGTCAGCAATACTCCGGCGGTCAATGTTATGGCGGCACTTATGGCAAATGCCTTTGCATCTGTCTCGCCATACACCAAAGCGGTAATGAACGGAAGCAGCATGAACGCGGTTTCTATCATCAGAAGCCAGCCTATCACACGCATTATCATGCTGTAGTTAATGTGACGCAACGTTTTTGCCATAACTCACAGGCTGATATCAATTAAACAATCGCTCTATCTTATGGATAGCACCGCTTAGACAGAATACCACCACATGGTCTCCGGGCTGTATCACGGTATTACCGCCCACCAACATACCCTTACCGTCGCGTATCAACCCGGCTATGGTCATGTCATGCGAGAGATTCAACCCTTTCACAGGTCCTTTGGTCACTTTTGATTTCGGACGCACCTCTATCTCAGCCACATCGGCATCGGCGAGTGCCATGAATTTCGAGCTGTCGGCATCGGCATCCAGAAGCATCTGGAATATCTTGCTTGACGCAAGCAGTTTCTTATTGATTATAGTACCGATATTGAGACTCTCAGCTTCGGAGATAAACTGTATATTCTCCACCTCGGCTATAGTCTTGCTCACACCATATTCCTTGGCGGTGAGCGAGGTCAGGATATTAGTCTCCGAACTGTCGGTCAATGCTATGAACGCATCCATCTCCTCGATACCCTCCTCTCGCAAGGTATCTATATCGCGTGCGTCGCCATGTATCACCATACTGTCCGGACAGCGCTCCGACAGTTCCGTACACCTGTTGCGGTTTTGCTCTATAATGCGGAACTTATACTTGTCACCCGCTATCGCTATAAGGCGCACGGCTATACGGCTTCCGCCCATTATCAGCACCTTGCGTATATCATTCTTTACCTTGCCGCATATCTCGCGCAACTCATCCACATGGTCCTTTGTGGTTGTAAAATATATTATATCGTTGGCATGTATATATTCATCGCCGCGCGGTATTATAGTTTCGTGATTGCGCTTTATGGCAGACACATGGAAATAATGTGCGTCCACCGACAACTGCTTCAACTGCATTCCTGCAAGCCTGGCGTTGTCACGTATCTTCACACCCACCACTATCAGTTCTCCGTCGTGCAGTTCAAACCAGTTGCGCACCCAGTTACGCTCCAGCGACTTCAATATCTCACGTGCCGCAAGATATTCCGGGTAGATCATGGCATTTATGCCATGGCGTGTAAAAAACTCGCAGTGGCTTTGCTGCATGAACTCGTAATTATCGATACGAGCCACTGTCTTGCGCGCACCTATACTCTTGGCTATCGAACATGCAAGCACATTCGACGTTTCTTCAGGTGTCACGGCTATGAACAGGTCACAGCGTTCCACTCCCGCGTCACGTTGCACATTGAATGATATCGGCGAACCGCGGTATGTGAGCAGATTACATGTGGCGTCTATTGCCGCCAACCGTTCCAAATTGGTATCTATAAGCGTAATATCCTGATTCTCCTGTGAGAGAAGCTTGGCAAGGTGGGTACCCACCTCTCCGGCACCGGCTATCACAATCTTCATTTGCTTGAATTTTTAGCATTAACTATAGCGCGGTATATGGCTTCGCTGTCCATTCCGCACAATGCATAGAGCTCCGGCACCGAACCCTGGGGCACAAACTTATCCGGCACACCTATACGGGTCACCGGAAGCGTGCAACCGTTGTCCGACAGCCATTCTATCACCGCCGAACCCAATCCGCCTTTCACCGACGCATCCTCTACCGTCACTATCGGGGCTCCTTTCTCGGCAACCTCACGCAATATTTCGGTATCCATCGGTTTCAGGAACATCATATCATAGTGCGCCACACTGATTCCATCAGCCTTGGCTTGTTCTATAGCCTTAACAGCCTCCGAAGCAAGAGGTCCTACGGACAGCAGTGTCACATCCATGCCGTCACAGAGTTTCTCACCCTTACCTATAGGCAGTTCATGCATGGGGCAGCGCCAGTCTATCTCTTTGCCGCTTCCACGAGGATAACGTATAGCCATCGGCACGTTTACCGACGACGATTGCGCTGTGTACATCAGGCAACGCAGATGACGCTCATCACGTGGCGATGCCACTATCATTCCTGGAATACCGGTAAGATAATTGAAGTCAAACACTCCATGATGCGTGGCGCCATCCTCGCCCACCAGTCCGGCACGGTCTATACAGAACACTACCGGAAGCCCCTGTAAAGCCACATCGTGGATGATATGGTCGTAGGCACGCTGAAGAAATGACGAGTATATGGCAACGAACGGACGCATCCCATCCTTGGCAAGACCACCGGCAAATGTCACCGCATGTCCCTCCGATATACCCACGTCAAACGTGCGGTCGGGATACGCAGCCTGCATCTTGCTCACGGAAGTGCCGGAGAGCATTGCAGCAGTGATAGCTACTATCTTGGGGTTGGCACCGGCGAGTTCCACAAGAGTCTCGCCGAACACATCCTGATATTTGGCAGGCTTGTGTACCTGTCCATCTGTGATTATAGCCCCGCTTTGCGGATCAAACTTACCCGGAGCATGCCACTGGGCGGGATTCTCCTCGGCGGGCTTGAACCCTCGGCCTTTCACGGTACGCAAATGCAGTATGCGCGGACCGTTCATATCCTTTATGTCGTGGAGCACACGTATTATACGTGGCAGGTCATGACCGTCAAACGGTCCGAAATACCGTATGTTAAGCCCCTCGAATATATTCTGTTCTTTAGTAAAGAATGATTTCAAGCTATTGTTGAACCGCAACACCCTGCCGCGATTCTTATCGTTGAACAGCCCCAGCTTCTTGAGCAGTTTGTACAGCCTGAAGCGGAACGTGTTGTAACCCTTCGACGCAGTGAGGTGAGCCAAATATGAATTCAATGAACCCACATTGCGGTCTATCGACATATCATTGTCGTTCAATATTATAAGCAGGTTATTCTTGGCATTAGCGGCATTATTCAGCCCCTCGAATGCCAATCCGCCGCTTATCGATGCGTCGCCTATCACCGCCACCACATGCCTGCGTGGATCATCTCCGCCCAACGCGGCAGCCACCGACATGCCCAATGCCGCCGATATCGAATTCGACGCATGACCGGCAGTGAACGTATCATACTCACTCTCATCCGGATTCGGAAACCCGCTCAAACCGCCCAATTTCCTGTTGGTATGGAACCTGTTGGCACGGCCCGTGAGCAACTTGTGCCCATAAGCCTGATGCCCCACATCCCACACTATACGGTCGTACGGAGTATCAAACACATAATGCAACGCCACGGTAAGCTCCACAGCGCCCATACTTGAGGCGAAATGCCCCGGATTGGTACTCAAGGAATTTATAAGGAAATCACGTATTTCGCTGCACACCGCCGGCAACTGGTCAGGGGCGAGTTTGCGCAAATCATCTGGAGCGGATATATGCGCCAGCAACGGATAACGGTCGGAATCCACCTCCCGTACGGAATTATCGGTAGGAACAGCGATGGTAGCAGTCATTTCTTTTTCTTTATATGTTTTTTATAAAGAGGCACGAACACCACTATGCCCGATGCTATGATTATGAACGGCACCTTGAGTGTAAACGGCTGGCTTACCACCATGATATAGCACAATGCAAGCCAAAGCAGCACTATGCAGCAAAAACGGAACATGGTAGCCTTATCCATCACTTCAATTCAAGCGTTTCATAATTCATCCACAAAAATACTAATTTTTCCGACAATCCCGCATCACTGGCGCAAAAATCCGCATCGCCGACGCATCCGCTGGAACTCACATGCGGTTAAGTTCCGACTGGGACGCCACCCCGCCTTTGTAACGCGATTTTTTAGGTTGGAACTGATATGCAACGCTCAATGATATACCTCGCCGGTCGTAACTTTGCGTTTTCCTCATATCCACATTATATGTATGCATCGACCAATCGTTACACTCCGTGTTGAAGATATCGGTCACATCCAGTTTCAGCGTAAGTGCTTTGTTCAGGAATCTCTTACGCACACCCGCATTCATACCGAACCACGACGATGCGAACCGGTTGGTTTGCATATCACCGCCGCTTCTACCCGATACATCGGCGGTGATGGTCCATCCGTGCGGCAACTCCAGTGTATTGCGGAAACTGTAAGTCCACATCGGACGATTATACCGCTCACCACCCAGTTCAAGCCATTGGGCGTTGCACCCCACAGTCACATTAGGTGTCCACCGCTTAACCTGTCGGCTCCATATCAGATACGCATACAGCCCGCTCACATCCACATTCACCGGCTGCATGAGCAGTTGCGGCGTAGGAGCATCGTACGGACGCTTCACAAACGCATACGTGTCGATACTGCGCACATAATCAGCCTGAACCATAAAGTCACGCCAGCGACCGAACAGCTGCACATCATGCATCCGCTCGTCGCGCAATGCCGGATTGCCACCCTCTATCTCATGACGCCCCACATAAGTCAACCCGCTCGTAAGCTGGGCGTATGGCGGACGCACGGTACTCACCTTGTAACTCAACGTCATCTCCACGTCATCCACCGGCGAATACCCTATAGCCACATCAGGCGTCACCAGATGGTCACGGCGGCTTATCTCATCATCCCGCTTGCCATTGAGTGTATACCGGTAATCCACATACTCCCATCTCACACCGGCAGTGACATTCCATTTCCCCAGCACTCTGCTCCACGACGCAAACGCAGCCACCGATGTTTGGGCGGCATCGGAATGCGATGAGGGGATATAACTCCCCACCTCTTCATTCTCCATCACATATCCGAGCGAGGTACTCGTATATGAATCCTGCGTACCGGCAGTGAGCACACCTCTCCACAGCGGCAGTTCGGCATAGAACTTACCTGCATAGAGCCATGACCGCTTATCCTGCACCGACCCCACATCCGACAACATACCGTCGGGATAGGACGTAAGGCTGTGGTTATCGGAGTCAGAGCGACGGAACGTACCGTCAAAATGCAGGTGCACATCCCTCTTGCTCAATCGGCAGTCATAATACACCGATGCAAGATGCGACCGCCCCACTATCTCCCAATCTATATTCCGTGCCACAGGCTCCTCGCCATCCACCCATTCGCTGCCATGATTTGAATAATCGGCATGCTCCGACAGGTAACGGTAATAACCGCCAAACGAATGCTCACCCGACACATAATTGAATCCCACCTTCCCTTGTCCTATATTCACCGGATAATTATTGCGCTGCGTCGACCCCACCGTCATCTGTTTACCCTGATACTCCCACCGGTTCACGGTCGAGCCTTTTATCAGGCTGTTGTTATGGGCATACGCTCCGGTAGCGAATAGTTCAAGTTTGCTGCCGTGCCAACTCATATCCAGCACATCATTTACACTCGTACGCCTGCGCCAATCAGCATTCACCTCATCGCGCACACTCAATCCTCGCACAAACTTCCGGCGCGTGAATATTTTCAACACCGCACGCGTACTGCTATCATATTGAGCACCCGGGGCGAGCACAAGCTCCACCCGTCTTATATTGTCCGATTGAAGCGACTGCAACTCCCTATCGTCCCGCATCGGTCTACCATCTATGAATATCTCGGGCGCACCCTTTCCTGCAATCTCCACAGCATTGTCACGCACCGAAATCATCGGCAACTGCCGCAACACATCCACGGCATTGCCCACATTTTCAAGACTCGTTCCGGCAATGGTCGACACCAACGACGTCCCCTCCAGACGCGTCACACTGCGATTGGCATTCACCACCACCTCTTCAAGTTCCCTGACCAATGAATCGGGCATTTCCACCTGCCCTATCTGCGCTCTCACGCCAAGGCTACACGCGCACGCCAATAGCACACTTACAATAACTTTTTTCATATCAGATTACAAAATTTATTCATGGCAAATTTACCGACAGGCAACCTCGCCAACCAAATTTCAAATCTGACACACAGAAATATTACACTCTAACAATCAAACCATTACGCCCTACACATCCGCCATTTTTCTGACCGACGCTCCAATACCGTCAAATCACCGCCAGAAAACGCTCCATATCCATAGGCGATTCTGCCTTGATGCGCGCCCTCAGACGCGACTTGCGCTTATACACCGCATCCACACTCATACCCATGAGCATACTCACCGCACGGTTCGAGAAACCGCATGCAAGATAGGTCATCAATCGGCAATCATCCTCCTTCATCCACGCACACTGTTCACGCAGCGACGAAATCAAACCGCCGCATCCGTCATTCACCGCACTCTCCATAGCCGCGTTCATCCCCTTGTCCGACTTTATCGCGGCTATCTCATCCTTCACCTGCTCCGCTATGGCATTACGCTCCGCACGCGTCCCTTGGGTCTCATAATATGTGTCACACAAACGGGCTATCAGACCGAAACGCTCTTCAAACAATGCCCTGACACGCTGCTGCATATCGTTCGCTGTCGCGCTCATGCCGGTCAGTTTACCCTGAAGCATCGATGCCTCGCCCAGCAACGTCTCGTTACGCAACCGCTGTATGCGCAACCGCTGACGCTGCCACACTATCACCCCCAAACCTATCAGCATCACCACCAGCGCAACCGCCATATATCTCTCGCGGTCCATTCGCTCCATATATAGCGCGTATTCCCGCTCCTTCTGCACATAAAGCGCCGATATCAGCGCATCGTAATCATCATCCCCGCCCGCCTGTAGCAACTGCTTTGCCGCACGGGCACGCGACAGTTCCTGCTGCTTCCCGTGGTACGAATAATACCCCACGGCTATATTCACTATCGTATCTGTAGGCACATGCATACGGCTCATAGCCATAGACTCACTGTACAGTAACGCCCAGCGTGCCATCGTTGCCGAATCGCTGAAATCCGATATATTCATAGCCCCCAGCCGGTCATAGGCGGCACGCGGATTCTCCTCCAGAAGCTCCTCGGCACTGTTCAGCGCCATCTCGTCAAGCTCATGCACCGAACAGCATCCGGCAGCCACTATCAGCATCACTATGTAAAACAATCCGCGCATATCTCCTACAGCACTTATATCTTTATGTCACACACCGCACGCACCGCCATTATCAGTCCGGTAGCCGACGCACGGTCTATCACCCGTTCCCTGTTGCCCGGGAATCGGTAAGTATGGCTCTTTACTCCATTGGGAGTGGCAACGGCTATGCACACCGTTCCCACCGGTTTCTCATCCGAGCCCCCACCCGGACCGGCTATCCCGCTGGTGGCTATCGACACATCGGCTCCGGTCACGCGTCGCGCACCCTCGGCCATCTGCTCCACCACAGGTATACTCACAGCTCCATACTCCGCAAGCGTCTCATTTTTCACACCGAGCACACGGTGCTTCACATCATTGCTGTACGACACCACCCCGCCGAGCATCGACACCGAACTTCCGGGCACCATCGTTATCAGATGGGCTATATTACCCCCCGTGCAACTCTCGGCGGTAGCCACACTCAGCCCCTTCTCGCCAAGTCGCTCCAGTAGTATCTCCGCAGGCGTGCGGTCTCCGTCATATAGAAAATGCTCTCCGCAAAGCCCTATCAGCTCTTTGGCATAATGCTCCACCTCACCATTCAGGAAATCACCATCGGCATGATGTCCGTCAAGACGCAACCGTATCAGCCCCGGTTTCGGCAGATAAGCCAGATGCAGATAGTCAGGCAACGCCGTTTCCCACGGCTCAAGTATCGTGGCGAGGGCCGATTCGCTTATCCCCTCCACCATCACCGTATGGTGCGCCACGGCACCGCTTCCCGGAAATTTGGCAAGGAGCTGCGGAAACACCTCGCTTACAAACATCTCGCTCGTCTCAAACGGCACTCCCGGCATGGCTACAAGCACCCGTTCTCTCACCACATCCTCAAACCACATTATCGGGGCCGTGCCCACACGGTTCTGTATCACGCGGGCCGATGACGGCACCATAGCCTGCGCCTCGGTCAGGTCATTGAGTTGCAGACCGCGCTTGCTGAATATCACCTTGATATTCTCCAGCACCTCGCCCACAAACTGCATCTCGCCACCGAAATACCCCCTCAATACCTCTTTGGTTATATCATCCTTCGTTGGTCCGAGCCCGCCCGTGGTTATCACCACACGCGACCGTGAGAACGCCCGGTCTATAGCCGTCGTTATAGCCTCGCTGTCGTCGGCAACCACCTGCACATCACGCACCTGCCAGCCGTACGGAGCCATCTGTCGGGCTATGAATCCGCTGTTGGTATCCGTGACCTGCCCTATAAGCAGCTCATCGCCTATCACCACTATCGATACATCCATAATATCTATGACACTAAACGGTTACACGGGCAAATGGCACCTCGTCATAACCGCAGAATTGCTTATCCAAATATTTGAAATAGCCCGCTATGGCAACCATCGCGGCATTGTCAGTAGTAAATGCACGCTCGGGTATGAATGCCTTTATGCCATGAGCCTTGCAATACTCAGCCACTGCATTGCGCACACCCGAATTGGCAGACACTCCACCGCCTATGGCAACCGTCGTCACACCGGTCTGCTTCACAGCCTTGTCGAGCTTGTCTATCAATATCTCTATTATGGTGCGTTGCAGCGAAGCCGCAAGGTCAGCACGGTTTTTCTCCACGAAATCAGGGTCACCCTTCACGGCATCGCGCAGAGTGTACAGAAACGATGTTTTCAAACCCGAAAAACTGTAGTCCAGATTCGGTATGCGGGGTTTGGCAAATTTAAACCGCTGCGCATCACCCTCCTGTGCCAACCGGTCTATATGCGGTCCACCCGGATAGGGCAACCCCATCACCTTGGCGCATTTGTCAAATGCCTCACCGGCGGCATCGTCGATAGTGGCACCCAATATCTCCATATCATTGTAGTTGCGCACCAATATCAGCTGGCTGTTGCCGCCCGATATCAGCAACGTCAGAAACGGATATTCTGGAACCTCGTCATCCTCCTTGCGGCGTATGAAATGCGACAGCACATGACCGTGCAGATGATTCACATCCACTATCGGCACACGCAGCCCGAGCGACATCCCCTTGGCAAACGAAGTGCCCACAAGCAGCGAACCCAACAGACCCGGTCCGCGCGTGAACGCTATCGCATCCAGGTCACGCTTGTCCACACCCGCACGGTCGAGCGCGGCCTTCACCACCGGCACTATATTCTGTTGGTGCGCGCGCGATGCCAGCTCCGGCACCACACCGCCATACTCCTCATGCACGCTCTGCGACGCTATCACGTTACTCAGCAGCAACCCGTCGCGTATCACAGCCGCCGACGTATCGTCGCACGACGACTCTATACCCAATATCGTTACACTCATCCGTTCCTGTTTTTCTTAAAGTTAAACGTATAACAATCCCATGTTATTACCCCGCAAATTTAACGAATTTTCCACGATAAAACACCCACTTCCACCAACAATCAATCCGACATGGATATACCCCACACCCTACACCTATTTAGTTCTGACTACCAATTTTATCGTAATCATGATTCCTTCACATCAAAATAATCACACTCTTTTGCAGTTTCAGGCTTTTCTTTATGAGGACGTCCCATTCCACAGCAAGCATAACCATCCCGGCATAGCCAGGCAAGGTTTCTCTTACACATGAAACAAGTTCTATTTTCAATACTGATTGAGTTTTTGTGGTTTTTCTCTTGATTTGACATCTCTACACTTTTTTTCTCATCGCTACCGAAATAAAATTGTTCAATGTCCATTGAATACAACTCCTCATCAAATTGATCTACACACCCTTGATTATTCAACCGTTGCCGACCTTCGCTATTTACCCCATTTTCATGTAATTGCCTTTTACTACTGTTAAATTCTTCCGTTTTGCAAATCCTATATTGCTTCCCATTATTTTCAATGATTATGAGCCTATGAGAATCTTTCAATTTTATTCCACAACATAGATGGTTATTCAAGCCACAACATTTACAATCAGATTCTTCTTTAATTTTCACATAACGTCCGGATTCTAAGTATATTGACTCTATTTTATCGAAGAACCCTTGATTATTGAGCCATTTTTTATTTTCATTCGAATTTAAAAGGAACTCCCATAATGTTTCAAGCGTCTGATTTGACAAATCCACTTCAATACAATTCAAATTTGCATAGTCGATGCGTTCTTTATGGCTAACCTTACTTGCAAAGGTAAACTCAATCAGATATTGTGTACCATCTGATGTTTTCGCTATCACATCGGGTTGTTTATCATCTCGGTCAAAACGATTATCAATTGAGACTTCTGAAAATTCAATAGTTCCTCCCTTGAATATACCGTAATAATATGGAGTGAAAATTCTTTTCTCTTGCATAATAATTTGCTCCGCCAATTTATACATTGTAACCATATAGCAAATTTTCAGATTAGCACCACGCTCATCACTATGATGTGCAAAACCATGCGTCCTTACCGTACCATGTCTCGCGATTAGGCGTTCACGGCAATTAGGACAAACACAACAACAATCAAGTCCTTGTTTAACACTATCTACATGAACCATTTTACCGGTAGCATCTTCTGCCCATGAAAAAACCATATCATTCATATTAGCATTTATTCTAATAATGTTACACCTTTTTTTCTTCCCGAACCAAATCCACCTTTGCACCCAAGGCATTTGCTATCTTGCTTAGGACATCGATACCCACTGAAATCTTTCCCTGCTCTATCCTGCTCAAACTTGCAGGATCCATACCTATTAATTCCGCTAACGCATTGGCTCCTATATTATGTTCTTTCCGCAATTCCTTTATCTTAGCTCCTATCCGTATTCGCTCGCTTTGCCCAAACGACCGATACCCCATTGGTGCATCAAAATTATTCGATAAAATTTTCCAATATATTACACCCATTATCACATCGGAATCTCCATCATAATATTTATCAAACAACGGAGCTACCAAATCATCCGTGAAACTCCAATCAAGCTGTTTATCAATCTGATAATTTATAGAATTCCAAAACAGCAGTTCAAACTCATCGCCATTCCAAGCGTCAACTTTAACCCTTTTTTCATCCAAAAAGTAAGCCCTTGATTTCTTCATATGCAATTTTTTTCGACAAAGATATACTACACAGACACAATTGACAAATAAATCAATCAAAAAATTGATTTATTTGTCAATTTATAAATTCGCAGCTTTCCTGATTAATCCGAAAACCTCCTACATTATCGCCCTATCCTCAATCGAAATACATCGCATCAATCACATCCTGCGGATAAATCACATTGATACCTTCCGCTATATCCTTAGGTTTATTTTTAAGGAATAGCACCGGCACTATCTCCTTACCTTTCGAATATGGGAAATGTGACACCTTGTCCATCAACTTCTTATAAATCTCCGACGCTATCTCGGGATTGGTCCATTTACATTCGCCCACCAGCAGTGCTTTCCCATCTATTGATTCCACCACCACATCAAACTCCATTTCCCTAAATTTTCCCTTTACATCATCCGGTACGCTACCCCACCATCGCGATGCCTCACCCCAGCGGTAACCATACAGTTTATTACCGCTCACAGCTTCACGACATAGTACCTCCCAATGTTGGGAAACATATCCGCCAAACTCCGATTCAATCTGCTCCATCACCATATTCTTCCTGCCGCGTGCAAGACTCGACATATTAGGCATGATGAATGTATAGTAGAAATCAAGCATCGGGTCACCTATACGATATATCCCGCGTTTTGATTTTTTCGGGCTTTCCCCATAAGGTATCTCCCTGCGGACATACGACATCTGTATGAGTTTGTCCAACGGCGCGGAAAGGGAGGTTGCCTCACGCCCCATCCTTGACGCTATTTCCGACAGTCGGTTCGCCCCTCCAGCTATAACGGCCATCAATGATTCCGATTGCACTGTGACCTTCATGTCATCAAGAAATAATTTTTTAGGCTCGTCATAAAGCACCGTAGTCGGACCGAGCAACATACCCCTTATCGCATCTTTCAGGCATGAATACTCCTCCCTAAGCTCCCAGTATCGCGGCACACCGCCCCAGATGCTATACTCCTCTATGGTGGAGATAGCATCAAGGTGTAAGCCCTGCTGCAAATATGGCAATGGTATAGGACGCACATCAAGTATCGCATCGGCTCTGCCGTAAAGAGGTTCACTTTGACTGAGTATCAACTCCTGCATCATACGCTGTGAACTTCCGCAAATCACCAGATTGTACCTCAACTCCTTTGTATCTATGATTCTTTGCAGTATCGAAGGCAACTCGGGTGAATGCTTCACCATATATGGAAACTCGTCAAGGCAAAGAGTAAATTGCTCTGTAGTCAGTCTGTTGAGCATAAGCAGCAATTCCTCCCAACCCGAAAATTTAGCCATACCCATCTCTGGATATTTTTGGGCGAGTAGATCCTGAAGCATTTCCAATTGCACGGCATCTACCAAGTCTCCAGCCATGTAATATACATCCTGTGAAGAAAGTACTCGCTTGATAAGTGTCGACTTACCAAGACGCCTACGGCCGAACACCACAGCGAATTTCGCTGATGTCGTTGGGGTGAGCACTCGTTCCAGTTCGGCTATCTCTTCTCTGCGGTCAAGGAATTCCATAAAATTATTTTCTGCAAAAATTATTTTTCACAAAAATAATTTTTTTCTACCAATTCCCCAAATCAATCCTCCCTGACATAATGCCGCACCCAGTCCACCTCCATCTTCACGGGCAATGTAGCCGGGTCGGCTTTGCCTACCCATCCTCCTTGTATCTGCATATCTATCAGCAGATACATCGGCAGACAGTACGGATATTGACCGCGTATCGAATCCACGCGCGGATAGCGGAACGTCTCCACCCCGTTGAGATGAAACACCAGCGCATCCTCCGTGATATCCACACCGTACACATTCCAGTCACCCGGCTTCAAAGTGCATGTCGCAAAGTGCGGCGGCACATCAGCCCCGCCTTCATATAGCGTATAATTGGAGTGCACCGTCTGATACACTATTGTATCATAGTTCAGATGCTCCATCATATCTATCTCACCTCCGTTGGGCCACGCATACTTCACCGTATCGGCAGGCAGTAGCCATATAGCGGGCCACGCGCCGCGCGCACTCCCCAGCCGTGCCTTCACCTCTATGCGTCCCGGGGCAAACTCATGCTTACCCTTGGTCCACACACCTCCTGTGAGATACCGCGCCGTATCGCTCTTCAGGTCATGGTTATTGACTCCATACAGCGTCAATACTCCGTCGCTTATCTCATATAGCGAATCATACGGAGCCATATGACGGTTCCAGTCGGCACCACCGCGGGGTATCTTCGACCACACGCTGCCATCCATCTCCTCTTTATCAAATTCCTCGCTCCACACCAGCCGCCAGCCGTCCGAAGCCAAGAGTCCTGCCGCATTACACAGCAGGACTCCTATTATAAATAATCTACTTAAGTTCATATTATCCTAATCCTTAAGAATATGCACACTCTAAAGCACCGTCACCTCATCCATGAAGAACCAGCACGGATTGCCCACACCGTAATGCCAATGCGGACACTGCTTCGTACCCTCTACCTCCACTTTGATATAGCGGGCACGCGTAGGCTGCGGCAACGTCTGCTTCACATTCACGAATTTCACCTGCGGACTTGAATCCTCGGCAAGATCATTGCGCATCGGAGCCGAATAGTTCACACCATCCTCGCTCACCGAATAGGTCACGGCCTTGGGCAACAATATCCATGCGCCAAGCTGATGCAGGAAGTCGGCATCAATGCTGTTCACCGTTTTCACCTCGCCCAGGTCTATCACCATGGACACATCCATTCCTTCCCATCCTATCCAGCTGTCCTTGTATGTGGCGCCGCCAAACAGGCCGTCGGTCAATGCACGGTCACCAATCTTGTCATACGGCGCACGGAGCGGCTCGCTGAACTCCACCTTGGCGCCCGCCGCTATATTGGCGTTAGGCTTCGGCAGATACCGTTCGCGGTACAGATGGCAGTAATCCACCGGCGAATTATTGCGTTCATTCACCGTTGCCAGACCGTAGCGCACGCTGCGGGTCTCAAACGTATCGAGCTTGGCACTCAGGTCGGCAACATCCTTCTCCGGCTCGGTGCGGGCTATCTCGAGCTCGCTGTATTGCAGCGACAGACGCGACCGCTGCACTCGCGACAACAATGTCGAATCCCCTGCCACTGCACGCTCTGCCTTGTCAAACAGTTCGTTGTATTTCTTGCGCAGCACCGGATTCAGCATCCCGTCTTTATGGGTCACCGGTGAGTCATATATCCACAGCGGAGTGCGGCTGCCCAGCAACGCACCCTCCTGCAATTGCAGATACTTATATATATAAGGTGCGGCAGGACCATAATAACCCTCCACGAATGTGCGCATGAGCGAATCGGCGTCAGCATCCGGATTCCACATCAGCTTCGACACCATCCATGTGCGCAGCTCCGACATATCACCGCCGCGGAAACCCGCTATCTGCGAGAAATGCATCTTCACGTTGTTATCACGGAATGTCTGTATGTTGGGCTGTATTATATGGAAGTTGGGGAACGGGGTCGACGTTCCGTCGAAGTTGATACCGTAGTCCCACACGAAGATATTGTCCGATATGGCCGACCATCCGTGCAATGCCTTCAGAAAATCGCGGCCCGATTCATTGCCGTCCAGCGGCACCTCGCGGTAGCAGTCTATGTCACATAGCATTATGTTCACATTCTTGCGGGGCTTCACATGCTTCGGCGGATGCATCGTGTACAGATAGGCAAGCGTCGAGAATTGCTTGTCGGGGAAGCGGTCGGCAAGTTTGTTCAGAAAACGTATCACACTGCCCGACAGTGCGCCCTCGTAATCATCCGTGGCCTTGCATTCCGGGCAGGTGCAGTTGGTATAGTTTCCGTCGTTCTGGCTCACCGATATCATATTCTTACCGGGGTTGGCTTTGAATATCGAATCTATGCGTTGGGCCACCGTTTCAAATACCTCTTCATTCGACAGGCACCACTGCGATGCCTTGCCCGGATGGCGCTTTCCGCCGAAATATGCGTAGTACTCAGGATGTTTTTCCCCGTACACTGCCGATGGCAGCAGCTTATCGAACGTATGCACCCACAGTCCGCCGGCAAATTCATCCTTCGGTTCCTCCAGTCGCATCCATTTGCGGTACATCGGGTCTGTGGCAAGCGCATAGTTCTGCGACTGACGGTAACGGAATGCCGGATTCTCCACCACATTTATATATGGCAGTTTCACCTCTCTCTTCACAGGCACTGTATATTCATTCTCGCCCCAGTAATTGCAACCGAGATAACGCTCAAGTACCGTTATGGCGCCATACAGGCTGCCTGAACCTTCACCACCCTCTATGAGCAGATAGCCTGGTGCGGTGGTCAGATGAAACCCATCCTCTTTCACGGCAGCGTCTTGCGAACGGCGTATCACCACATCTCCCTTGCGGGGCTTGGCATCTCCGCTCACCAACGGCATCTCACGCCCCGACATCCGCGTAAGAAAATCCTGCATGAGCACACCCGCTTCATAACTCGAGCTGTCATTCACCAATATTCGTCCGTGACGCTTTCCTCCGTCACCTATCAAGGTTGTCTGGGCAAAACCGGCAAGACACATTACACCGGCGGCAATTGACACCAATAGTCTGTTCATTGCATCTATATTTTGAGGTTATTTTTGCAAATATACAGATTTTTCCACTATTTCTGTGTAACTTTGCACCTTGAAAAAAATTTTAGAGGTTTATGCAAAATATTCGCAACATTGCCATCATTGCACACGTGGACCATGGCAAGACCACTTTAGTGGATAAAATGCTCCTGGCAGGCAACCTTTTTCGTGAGAATCAAAACACCGGCGAGCTTATTCTTGACAACAACGACCTTGAACGTGAACGTGGCATAACTATTCTTTCCAAGAACGTTTCCATCAACTATAAAGGCTACAAGATAAACATCATCGACACCCCCGGACACGCCGACTTCGGCGGCGAGGTCGAACGAGTGCTCAACATGGCAGACGGTTGCCTGTTGCTCGTCGACGCTTTCGAGGGACCCATGCCGCAGACTCGCTTCGTGCTTCAGAAAGCCATCGAGATGGGGCTCAAACCTGTTGTCGTGATTAACAAAGTCGACAAACCCAACTGCCGTCCCGACGAAGTTCAGGAAATGGTATTCGACCTCATGTTCAACCTCGATGCCACTGAGGAGCAGCTCGACTTCCCCACCATATACGGTTCGGCAAAGCAAGGCTGGATGAGTACCGACTGGCAGAAACCCGCCGACGATATCACAGCCGTGCTCGATGCCATCATCGAGTACATCCCCGAGCCCGAGACCCTCGAAGGCCCCGCACAGATGCTCATCACATCGCTCGACTTCTCATCCTATGTCGGACGTATTGCCGTCGGACGCGTTCACCGTGGCGAGTTGCGCGAAGGCGCCGACATCGCGCTCTGCAAGAAAGACGGCTCCGTCGTTCGCCAGAAAATCAAGGAGTTGCACGTATTCGAAGGCATGGGGCGTAAACGCGTGCAGTCTGTCAAGAGTGGCGACATCTGCGCCCTGGTAGGCATCACCGATTTTGAAATCGGCGACACCGTAGCCGACTTCGACACCCCCGAGGCTCTGCCGCGCATTGCCATCGACGAACCCACCATGTCCATGTCGTTCACCATCAACGACAGCCCGTTCTTCGGACGCGACGGCAAGTACGTTACATCACGCCACATCGCCGACCGTCTCACCAAGGAACTCGACCGCAACCTCGCGTTGCGCGTTCAGAAAGCCGACGACGAGGACGTCTGGACCGTATTCGGTCGTGGCGTGCTGCACCTCTCGGTCCTCATCGAGACCATGCGGCGCGAAGGCTACGAGCTTCAGGTCGGACAGCCGCAGGTCATCATCAAGGAAATCGACGGTGTCAAATGCGAACCGGTCGAACTCATGACCATCAACGTCCCCGAGGAATATTCCAGCAAAATGATTGATATGGTCACACGTCGCAAGGGCGACCTCGTATCTATGCTCACCCAGAACGACCGTGTCCACATGGAATTCCACATACCCTCACGCGGCATCATCGGCTTGCGCAACAACGTCCTCACCGCCTCCGCAGGCGAAGCCATCATGGCACACCGCTTCCTCGAATACCAGCCATGGAAAGGCGATATCGAACGCCGCACCAACGGCTCACTTATCGCCATGGAAGCCGGCACAGCCTACGCCTACGCCATCGACAAGCTTCAGGACCGCGGACGCTTCTTCATCTTCCCGCAGGAAGAAGTCTATGCCGGACAGGTCGTTGGAGAAAACGCCAAAGACAACGACATCGTGGTCAACGTCACCAAATCCAAGAAACTGACCAACATGCGCGCATCCGGTGCCGACGACAAAGCCCGCATCATACCCCCCGTCGTATTCAGCCTTGAAGAAGCATTGGAATACATCAAAGCCGACGAATACGTCGAAGTCACCCCCCATCACATACGTCTGCGCAAGATTATCCTCGACGAAATCGAACGCAAACGCGCCAACAAATCCTAACCCCTCCCCTCTCCTCCATACCCCCTCCCCACATCCCTCTCCTCCACACCCCTCTCCCACCCACACCAAGCAGCTGAGTCCCCCACGACTCAGCTGCTTTTTTCTATCCCCCACCACCCCTCCACAAAAAATCCCCCACAAAAGTGCAAATTCGCACACCAACCCCCACCT
>OFGI01000170.1_pt1 | contig 66517 bp, 60 predicted proteins | sample 1521751 | NCBI WGS metagenome assembly OFGI01 (sample SAMEA3504115, study PRJEB24116) | mouse gut metagenome | biome: mouse gut; feature: mouse-associated habitat; material: faeces | place: Denmark | collected 2011
TTTTGTGCAAAGATAGGGGGTGGAGGTGGGGGTTGGTGTGCGAATTTGCACTTTTGTGAGGGAAAAATTTGTGGAAGGATATAGATTTGATAGGGAAATAGAAATAGCGGTGCGCCAAATGGAGGTTTGGCACACCGCTAATGTTATATGCTGTAAGTTAGTTTAGCCCTTAATGGCTGCAATGCCGGGGAGGACTTTTCCTTCGATGGCTTCGAGCAATGCACCACCACCGGTAGATACGTAAGAAACCTGGTCGGCAAGACCGAACTTGTTGACGCATGCTACAGAATCGCCACCACCTACGAGTGAGAAGGCACCATTGTTAGTTGCTTCAACGATAGCATCGGCGATAGCACGTGAACCTGCGGTGAAATTATCAAACTCAAACACACCTGCAGGACCGTTCCAAAGGATAGTCTTAGCACCCTTGATGGCTTCAGCAAATGCCTTACGGGTTTCGGGGCCGGCATCCATACCTTCCCAACCTTCGGGGATATCCATTACAGAGCAAATCTGAGTGTTGGCGTCGTTAGAGAATTTGTCGGCAGCAACACAGTCGGTACCAAGGATTAAGTTTACGCCTTTTTCTTTAGCTTTCTTCATGATGTCGAGAGCTACATCAAGTTTGTCGAGCTCGCAAAGTGACAAACCTACGTTGCCGCCCATAGCTTTGGCGAAAGTGTAGGTCATACCACCGCAAAGGATGAGGTTGTCGACCTTGTCCATAAGGTTCTCGATAATTCCAATCTTAGTCGATACTTTAGAACCACCCATGATGGCAGTGAAAGGACGTTTGATATCGCTAAGGATATTATCGACAGCCTTAACTTCTTTTTCCATAAGATAGCCCAGCATCTTATCTTCCTTGTCGAAGTAGTCGGCAATAACGGCAGTGGATGCGTGCTTGCGGTGAGCGGTACCGAATGCGTCGTTAACATAAACGTCGGCATAGCTTGCAAGAGTTTTTGCAAATTCCTTCTGACGTTCTTTCATTTCTTTCTTAGCTGCATCATAAGCAGGATCTTCTTTGTCGATACCTACGGGCTTGCCCTCTTCCTCGGGGTAGAAGCGGAGGTTCTCAAGCAACAGGACTTCACCCGGTTTGAGATTAGCGGCAGCTTCAGCAGCATTAGCGCAGTCGGGAGCGAATATCACATCACGACCGAGAGCCTTAGCTACATCATCCTTAATCTGAGCGAGTGAGAATTTGGGATTAACCTTGCCTTTGGGCTTGCCCATATGGCTCATGATTATGAGACTACCACCATCCTTGAGAATTTTTTCGAGGGTAGGGAGGGCACCGCGAATACGGGTGTCGTCAGTAATGTGACCGTTTTCGTCCAAAGGTACGTTGAAGTCAACACGTACAATTGCCTTTTTACCGGCAAAGTTAAAATCGTCGAGTGTCATTTTTACTAAGTTTTAATTTAGGTTTTTAACTTTGATGCAAAAGTACTAATTATTATCAGAAATTAAAGAAAAAATTCCGTAAACATTGATAAAATGTATATGCCATTTCCGATATATATGCAGCGTCCTCATCTCAGAATCAAGATGAGGACGCCATGCATTCATATCTTAAGCCACCATGCTATTTCAGCAGTGCCGCCATCTGGTCACGAAGTTTGCGGGCTTCAGCGGCTGCCGCATCGGCAAAGTCTGTTCCGGAAGATGCATATATGATGCCACGGGAAGAGTTGACAAGCAACCCACAATCACCGGGAATCATACCATAACGACATACCTCCTCAAGGCTTCCGCCCTGGGCGCCCACTCCCGGAACCAAGAGGAATGATTTGGGAGCGACACGGCGTATGTGTTCGAACATGCGACCTTGTGTGGCACCTACCACATACATCATTTCTTCGGGACCTGCCCATTGGCTTGATTTCTCAATCACCGTTTCAAACAGGGGAGTGCCCGCAGTGTTTTCGATAAGCTGAAAATCGTGAGAACCCTTATTGGAGGTAAGCGCAAGAAGAATCACCCATTTGCCGTCGTAGCCCAAGAACGGTGTCACACTATCCTCGCCCATATAAGGGGCAACGGTAATGGCATCGACATCAAGATGCTCAAAGAAGCTGCGAGCGTATAGTTTTGAGGTATTGCCTATGTCGCCCCGCTTTGCATCAGCAATAATAAACTGGTCGGGATAATTGGTCTTGATATATGCGATGGTGCGTTCAAGAGCATCCCAACCTGCCGCACCGAAGCTTTCATAGAAAGCCATATTGGGTTTATATGCCACACAGTATGGTGCTGTAGCATCAATTATAGCACGATTGAAGGTGAATATCGGATCAGGACCTTCGGCAATGTGCTTAGGGAGCTTCAACGGGTCAGTGTCAAGTCCTACGCAAAGGAACGAACCTTTACTGCGGATATTTTCAATGAGTTCTTTTCTGTTCATGATAGTCAAATATAAAGGGAATACGGGATTATAGTTCAGAGGCTTTAAGTTTCTCGGCGTTTTCAGCGATAATCAGATGGTCTATGCAGTCCTGAATATCACCATCGACGAATGCCTGAAGGTTATAAATGGTATAGTTGATGCGATGGTCAGTGATGCGTCCCTGGGGATAGTTGTAAGTACGTATCTTAGCCGAACGGTCGCCAGTGGATACCATAGTCTTGCGTCGGGAAGCGATGTCGTCGAGATACTTCTGGTGCTCCTTATCATATATAAATGTACGCAAACGGCTAAGCGCACGTTCCTTATTCTTAGGCTGGTCGCGTGTCTCAGTACATTCGATGAGAATCTCCTCTGTAACCCCGGTATTGGGATTACGCCACATGTAGCGCAATCGTACACCGGATTCGACTTTATTGACGTTCTGACCGCCGGCGCCACCGCTTCGGAATGTGTCCCATTTGATTTCACCCTCATTGATTTCCACATCGAACGCCTCCGCTTCGGGAAGCACGGCGACAGTGGCAGCTGAAGTATGGACGCGCCCCTGTGTTTCGGTAGCCGGAACACGCTGCACGCGATGCACACCACTTTCATATTTCAATGTCCCATAAACATTATCGCCGGTCACTGCCATCACAATTTCCTTGAAGCCACCGGCGGCTCCTTCGCTAAATGAGGTAACAGCCACACTCCACCCTTTGGATTCACAATATTTGGAATACATCTTATAAAGGTCACCGGCAAAAATTGCAGCTTCGTCACCACCGGTACCGCCACGAATCTCAAGGATGGCATTTTTGCTATCCTCGGGGTCAGCCGGAATAAGCAATAATTTTATCTCCTCTTCGAGACCGGGAATCGCGGCGGTCGCTTCATCGAGTTCGTCTTTAGCCATCTGCCGCAGTTCATCATCACTCTCGGTTTCAAGCACCTCACGAGCCTCGTCGATATTGGCAAGCATGGTGCGGTAACGACGCGTGGCACCAAGCAGACGCTCCAGGTCCTTGTATTCCTTGGTGAGACGGACGTAACGTTTCATATCGGCTATTACAGCCGGATCAGTTATAAGTGTACTAACCTCCTCAAAACGGGCATCAATCCCGTCGAGGCGTGTCAATAATGAGTTTTCAGCCATATAATCCAGTAGAATTTTCCGCGAAGTTACTAATAATCCCTCATATAGCCAATCGACTTATCGAACAAAAACGCGGCGTTTGTTGTCGTAAATATAAATGTTTCATCTATAAACGTTGAATTATGACAAAGAAGAGAGGATTAATCTGGTTACTGGCTGCGGTGATTATGCTTTCGGGAGGAACGGCGCTCACCTCGTGTGGCTCAATGCACAGTTATTGGGGCGTGGAAAACGACTACTACAGCGGAGATGACTACGGACATCACCACAAGAAGCATAAAAAGCACAAAAAATATAAGAAATATAAAAAACATCATAAGAAACATCATCACGACGATGATGACGACTAATCGTCCGGTGTGACCAAAATTCTGTAATCAACACAGACCATAACATAACAGACTGCGCCGCTTTGCCCGGTTTTTATCGGGCAGGGCGGCAATAATGCCGCCGAACAAGATGCCCGACCCCCCCCCCAAGGCAAGAGAATTTATGTAAATTTGGTTAAGTTAAATTGCGCAATCGATTATTTGTATTAATTTTGCAATTCGATTGAATAATATTAAATAATCATCATAAACAAGTTATGAATATAACCGCCAACAATACCGATGCTGTGAGCATGCGTCTTACCGTATCGGTTGAAGAAAACGACTACAAAGCAAAAGTAACAGAAGACCTCAAAAAGATAGGTCGCACACATCAAATCCCCGGATTCCGCAAAGGCCATATCAGCATTGCCGACCTCCAGCGTCGTTTCGGCCGTCAAGTAACCAGTGATGTAATCAATCAGGTGGTATTTGATGCAGTGATGAAATATATCGAAGAGAACAAACTCAATGTATTGGGTCAGCCAATGCCTGTAGAGGTCAAGGAACTTGACTTGAAGAACCAAAAGGATTTCACTTTTGAGTACGACCTTGCCCTTGCACCCGAGTTGAACATAGAACTTGACAAGTCGGTAACCATCCCTTACTACAATATCGCTGTCAGCGACGAAATGATCGCTGAACAGGATGCGGCATTTCGCAAGCGCTTCGGTGCACAGGTTCCCGGCGAGGAATTTGAACACGACGCACTTGTAAAGGGTGCCATAATGGAGCTTAACGAAGACGGCACCGTAAAGGAAGGCGAGGACGCAATCCAAGTGGTAAGCGGTATCGTAGCTCCAATGTATTTTGTGGACAAAGAAGAAGCTGCAAAATTCGAAGGCAAGAAAGTAGGCGACAAGGTGGTATTCAACCCCCGCAAAGCAGCTGACGGCAACATCACCGAGCTTTCATCGATGTTGAATATCGACAAGGAACGTACTGCAGCCGTACAAGGCGATTTTGAAATTGCCATCTCTGAAATAATCGTAGTGCGCCCCGCTGAATATGGTGAAGAATTCTACACCAATGTATTCGGCAAGGATAAGGTACACAACGAAGAGGAGTACCGCGCTGCCGTGAAAGAGATCATAGCAGGCGAACTGAAAGGCAACAGCGAAATGATATTCCGCTTCTCAGCCCGCAAGGAACTTATGGGTAAATACGGCGAAATGCAATTGCCCGACACCATCCTCAAAGCATGGCTCATAAGCCGCAACGAAGGCTTGAACGAAAGCAACATCGATGAGGAATATGCAAAGATGCAGGCTGACCTGAAGTGGCAGCTCATCAAAGAACAGGTAGCCAACAAACTCGGCGTCAAGATAGAGCAAGACGACCTGTTGCAGTTTGCCAAAAACATGGCCGCCCGTCAGTTTGCGCAGTACGGCATGACCAACATGGATGACGAAACAATCACCCGTTATGCCCAAAACATCCTCGACGACAAGAATTACCGCGGTCGCTTGATAGAGCAAGTCGGTGATATCAAATTGTTCGATGCCTTGCAAAACGCCGTGACATTGGCAGAAGAGACTGTGTCACTCGACGAATTCAAGGAAATCGCATCTAAGCTCTAATGCATTTTCAGACATAGGGAGACTTGTCTCCAGATAAAAAACAGCGGGGCCACTCACTTGGTGAATGGCTCCGCTTCTGTTTTTATTAAATCATTAATACATTTGAATTTGTGAAATAATCTTACCGGTTTTTATTTGCCCGGAATATTTTATAATTTTGTATAGTGAGATTTTTTATGAAATACTGCTCTATACATTAGAAACATGAAAATACAATCGATTATGTTATCGGCAGCCACGTTGTTTGTGGCGTCGTGTTCTGAAAATAACGCTCCTCAAGATGTCGATTATTCGGCATTAGTGAATCCGCTTATAGGCACAGACTTTACCGGAAACACATACCCCGGAGCACAAGTCCCATTCGGCATGGTGCAACTGAGTCCAGATAACGGCCTGCCCGGATGGGACCGCATATCGGGTTATTTCTATCCGGACAGCACGATAGCGGGGTTCAGCCACACCCACTTATCGGGAACCGGGGCGGGAGACCTCTACGACATCTCGTTTATGCCGGTAATGGTTCCGTACAAAGAAGCACCGGAGCCTCTCGGAATCCATTCGAAATTCGACCATGAGGATGAGACCGCATCGGCAGGATATTACAGCGTAATACTCAAAGACTATGGTATAAAGGTAGAGCTTACCGCCACCGAGCGCGCAGGCATACAACGTTATACCTTCCCAGAAGGCGATGCCGCCGTGTTCCTGGACTTGAAAAAAGCCATGAACTGGGATGCAACCGTTGACACAAAGATTGAAATAGTGGATTCCGCAACGGTACAAGGCTACCGATTCTCCACAGGTTGGGCACGCGACCAACGTGTCTATTTCCGCAGCCGCTTCTCCCGTCCATGGGATTCTGTGGTAATCGACACCACAGCCCTAACAGATGCAGACACCAATCAGCCTAACGGGAAATACGCTATGGTGGCGCGGTTTAATTTCAAGACCTCCGAAGGGGAACAATTGGTGGTAAGCACCGCCATTTCCGCCGTGGATGAAGAGGGTGCGGCAAAGAACCTTGCCGCCGAGGTGTCCGATAATGATTTTGACAAATATCTTGCCAAAGCAAAAGAAATGTGGAACAAGGAGCTGGGCCGCATAGAAGTGTCCGGTGACAGCATCAATGACAAGGTGAATTTCTACACCGCGCTATACCACAGCATGCTTGCCCCCACCATATATGGCGATGTGGACGGGCGTTACCGCGGTCCAGACAAACAGATACACCAAGCTGACGGATGGACAAACTACAGCACGTTCTCGCTGTGGGACACATTCCGCGCATCGCACCCACTATTTACCTACACTCAGCCTGAACGGGTGAATGACATGGTGAAATCGTTCATAGCATTTTATGACCAGAACGGACGTCTGCCGGTATGGAACTTCCAAGGAGGTGAAACCGATATGATGATCGGCTATCATGCCGTACCGGTAATAGTGGACGCTTATCTGAAGGGGATAGGTGATTTCGATGCCGAAAAGGCACTTGAAGCCTGTGTGAAAACCGCCAACATCGATGAATACCGAGGCATAGGCAGCTATAAGAAGAACGGTTATGTGCCTTACGACATAGTGGATCCATACAATGCAGACGATTGGTCAATGTCACGCACATTGGAATATGCGTACGACGACTACTGCATAGCCCGTATGGCAGAAAAAATGGGCAAGAAAGAGATAGCCGATGAATTCTATAACCGCGCGCTCAACTACAAGAACGTGTTCAATCCCGCTACCGGATTCATGCAACCCAAAGCCACCGATGGCTCATGGCAGCCCAATTACAGCCCTGACGAATATACTCCGCACATTTGCGAAAGCAACGGATGGCACTATCTGTGGTCGGTACAGCATGATATACCCGGACTGATGGCGCTGATGGGCGGTAAAGATAAATTCGCGGCGCGTCTTGACGAGATGTTCACGTACGTACCCGCCGAAAATTCAGAATTGCCGATATTCAGCACCGGTATGATAGGGCAGTACGCACACGGCAATGAGCCAAGCCACCATGTGATATATCTATACAACAAAGCCGGCAAGCCATGGCAGACGGCATATTACGCATCGAAGGTGATGCATGAGCTGTACTTCAATGCTCCTGCCGGACTATGCGGCAATGAGGATTGCGGCCAGATGTCGGCATGGTATGTGCTCAGCGCCATGGGCTTCTATCCGGTAGATGCGGTAAGCGGGATGTATGAAATAGGCACCCCCTTGTTCAAAGAGATGAAATTGCATCTCGACAACGGCAATACGTTTACAGTACTCGCGCCCAATGTGAGCCGCGAAAATATATATGTGAAATCCGTCAAAGTCAACGGCGAAGAATACCGGAAGAGCTATATCACTCACTCTCAGATAGAGAACGGGGCTGTGATAGAACTCGAAATGGTATCAGAACCTGGGTCGAAATGGTATGACGACTGATAAATGGAGGTTTGAAATTTGTTTTTGACGGAAATTTTCGTAACTTTGAATAAGAAAATCAAATATAGAACATTTTATATATGAATAACGATTTCAGGAATTATGCAGTAAAGCATCTTGGTATGAATGGATTGGCACTTGACCAATACGCATCATCCATTACCTCGAGCTATATTTCACCTACTATTATAGAAGAACGCCAGTTGAATGTGGCGCAGATGGATGTATTTTCACGTTTGATGATGGACAGGGTGATATTCCTCGGCACTGACGTGAATGATTATACCGCCAATGTGATACAGGCCCAGCTGCTGTATCTTGACTCCACGGATCCCGGTAAAGATGTGAATATCTACATCAATTCTCCCGGCGGGTCAGTGTATGCCGGATTGGGGATATATGACACGATGCAATACATATCGAGCGACGTAGCCACAATATGTACCGGCATGGCAGCTTCCATGGCAGCTGTACTGCTGGTTTCGGGTGCCCAGGGGAAGAGATTTGCGTTGAAACATTCCCGTGTGATGATCCATCAGCCGATGGGTGGCGCGCAAGGTCAGGCTTCGGATATCGAAATCACCGCCCGCGAGATACAGAAACTAAAGAAAGAGCTGTACACTATCATAGCCGACCATTCAGGACAACCATTTGACCGCGTGGAACGCGACTCCGACCGCGATTACTGGATGACCGCAATAGAGGCTAAGGAATATGGCATGATTGACGACGTGCTTGTCAAGGCAAAACACTAATCACAGAAGTTAGCTATGTCAAAAAAACGTAATACCGGCGACAATAACGGTATACATTGCTCATTCTGCGGACAGAGTGCTGATGACGCCAATGTGGTAATGGTGCCGAGTCCTTACAGCGAGAATGCCTACATCTGCTCGGAATGTGTAGACCACCTTCACGATGTGATTGCCGAATTCAAGGTTGAGAACGGTCTGGCTCCCGCTAAAGGCGCAAAAGATTCCGGTTCCGATGTGAAATCCCTTAACGAAATCCCTAAGCCCCAAGATATATGCCGCTTTCTGGACAGTTATGTGATAGGGCAGGACTCAGCGAAGAGATATCTGTCGGTAGCTGTGTACAACCATTACAAACGATTGGCGCAGCACGATGACGATGTGGATATTGAAAAAAGCAATATCATACTTGTGGGCCCTACAGGTACCGGCAAGACATTGCTGGCAAAAACGATTGCCCGACTGCTCGATGTGCCGTTTACCATCGTTGATGCCACAGTGCTGACAGAAGCCGGATATGTGGGCGAGGATATAGAAAGTTTGCTGACCCGTCTGCTTCAGGCATCGGACTACGATGTCGAAAAGGCTCAACGCGGCATAGTATTTATAGATGAGATTGACAAAATAGCCCGTAAAGGCGACAATCCGTCGATAACACGTGACGTGAGCGGCGAAGGCGTGCAACAGGGGTTGCTCAAACTCCTTGAGGGTTCAGTGGTGAATGTGCCGCCACAGGGTGGCAGAAAGCATCCGGAACAGCGCATGATACCCGTTGATACAAAAAACATACTGTTTATTTGCGGCGGGGCGTTTGACGGAATTGAGCGCAAGATAGCACAGCGACTGAACTCCCACGTGGTGGGCTACAGCAATACCGCCCGCAAGGGTGTGGACCGCAACAATTTCCTGCAATATGTGGCTCCACAGGATTTGAAATCGTTCGGTCTGATTCCTGAGATCATAGGTCGTTTGCCGATATTGACACATTTGGAACCATTGGATCGCGATGCGTTGCGTCGGGTGCTCACTGAACCAAAGAATGCAATAATCAAGCAGTACGAGAAATTGTTTGCAATGGATGGCGTGAAACTGACATTTACCCCCGAGGCTCTTGATTTGGTGGTAGACAAAGCCATTGAATACAAACTTGGAGCCCGAGGTCTACGCTCAATCGTGGAAACGATAATGATGGATGCCATGTTTGATATCCCGTCAACAGAACTTACAAGCTTTGAAGTTTCATCGGAATATGCTTTGGAGAAACTCAAGGCGGCGAATTTTGAAGTTAACAACATATAATGATAAAGTAAACACAGTATATCCCATAGCTCTAATACTCTACCTCCATGGCTACTAAAACCGTGCTCACCGATGCCTTGAAACAATATTTCGGGTTCGATACATTCAAGGGAAACCAAGAAGCGATAATAACCAGTCTGCTTGAAGGTAACGACACATTCGTGCTCATGCCTACAGGTGGCGGGAAATCGCTTTGCTATCAACTTCCATCGCTTATGATGGACGGCACGGCAATAGTAATATCACCGCTCATTGCATTGATGAAAAATCAAGTGGATGCGATGCGCAATTTCAGCGAAGAGGATGGTGTGGCGCATTTCCTGAATTCATCACTTAACAAATCGGCGATAGACCAGGTGAAGAGTGACATCATCTCCGGGAAAACCAAACTGCTTTATGTGGCACCGGAATCGTTGACCAAAGATGAGTATGTAGAGTTCCTTAAAACGGTCAAGATATCGTTTTACGCCGTGGATGAAGCTCACTGTATATCTGAGTGGGGGCATGACTTCCGTCCGGAATACAGACGAATACGCCCGATAATAAGCGAAATCGGCAAGCGTCCTGTGATAGCGCTTACTGCTACTGCCACTCCTAAGGTACAGCATGATATACAGAAGAATCTCGGTATGCTCGACGCGAATGTATTCAAATCGTCGTTCAATCGTCAGAATCTGTATTACGAAATACGCCCTAAAACCGCATCGATAGATAAGGACATTATAAAGTTTATCAAAAGCATGGAAGGTAAGTCGGGCATAATATATTGCCTCAGCCGTAAGAAGGTGGAGGAACTTGCCGAAATGCTTATTGTGAACGATATAAAAGCGTTGCCTTACCATGCCGGAATGGATGGAGCCACGCGCTCTGCCAATCAGGATGCATTCCTGTATGAGAAGGTGGATGTCATTGTTGCCACAATAGCATTTGGTATGGGTATTGACAAACCTGACGTGCGATTTGTGATACATTATGACATGCCCAAATCTCTTGAAGGATACTATCAGGAGACAGGCAGGGCCGGTCGCGATGGAGGTGAGGGGCGTTGCATAACTTTCTATGCGGCAAAGGATCTGCAAAAGATGGAGAAATTCATCCAGAATAAACCTATTGCTGAACAGGAGATTGGCCGGCAGCTACTATTGGAGACCGCAAGCTATGCAGAATCAAGTGTATGCCGCCGATTATCGCTGCTGCATTATTTTGGTGAAAAATACGAGATAGAGAATTGTGGGAACTGTGACAATTGTTTAAATCCCAAGAAGAAAGTGGAAGCTAAAGATGATTTGTGTGCCGTGCTTGAAACAATAGTGGCACTGAAAGAAAAATTTAAGGCCGACCATGTTATAGATGTATTGAAAGGGAAGGCTACAAACGATGTTAAGTCTTACAAACACGATGAACTGGATGTGTTCGGTTGTGAAGAATCGGCTGATGCGAAATTCCTTAATGCAGTGATTCGTCAGGCTGTCATAGCCGGATATATCGAACGTGACATAGAAAACTACGGATTGCTGAAGGTGACATCCAAGGGTACATCATTTTTATCAAAGCCGGTATCGTTCAAGATCGCCGAAGATACTGAATTCAATGAAGAGGAGGATACCGAGATGGTAAAGAGTGGTGCCGGTTGCGCCGCTGACCCTGAGTTGTATTCAATATTGAAAGATTTGCGCAAGAAGGTAGCCAAGAAACTGGAATTGCCACCATACGTCATATTTCAGGATCCATCTCTTGAAGCAATGGCCACTACGTATCCCATTACCATCGACGAGCTGTCGAACATAGCCGGAGTAGGGCTGGGAAAGGCTAAACGTTACGGTGAGGAGTTTGTGAATGTGATACGCCGCCATGTGGAGGAAAATGAAATAGACCGTCCGGAGGATCTCATTGTGCGTAGCGTTGCAAGCAAAAGCAATGTCAAAATCGCGATAATACATGCCATTGACCGGAAAATCCCACTTGATGAAGTAGCCCGTTCAAAGGGTCTCGAGTTTGATGAACTACTTGACGAAATAGAAGGCATAGTTAATTCCGGAACAAAAATCAACGTCAACTATTACATTAATGAACTGCTCGATGATGACCAGCAAGATGACATATTCGAGTATTTCAAAGAAAGCGAGAGCGGGGATTTGAATGACGCTTATAAAGAGCTGGGCAACGAATACTCCGAGGAGGAAATAAGGCTTGTGCGCATTAAATTCCTGTCGGAAATGGGATATTAACAGCTTAATGCTTGATTATTATGGGCATAATCGTAGAATATAAGGATGTGGAGCTTCACCGCAACGATATTGTGGCGTTGAAGCATGTAAACCTGACCGTTTCGGATGGAGAATTCGTGTATCTCACCGGAAAAGTGGGAAGCGGCAAAAGCAGCCTTATGAAATCTATGTATGCCGAGATACCCATTGCTTCCGGACAAGCAGATGTATTAGGGTATGATATGTGTGCGTTGAAGCGTAAGGATATTCCGTATCTGCGCCGACAGATAGGCATAGTATTCCAGGATTTTCGCCTGCTTTCGGACCGCTCGGTTTATGACAACTTACGGTTTGTGTTGAATGCTACCGGATGGAAAAATAAAGTAGACATTGAGGAACGTATAGAACAGGTCCTGAAAGAGGTGGGTATGTCCAATAAGAGTTATAAGATGCCATACGAGCTGTCAGGCGGAGAACAACAGCGTATCGTGATAGCTCGAGCATTGCTTAACCGCCCCAGTCTTATATTGGCAGATGAGCCCACGGGGAATCTGGATGTCGCCACAGGAACACAAATCATACGCAGGTTACGGGCCATAGCCGCAGCCGGAACCACAGTAATTGTCGCTACGCACAATATGGCGTTTGTGGAGCAATTCCCGGCACGAACACTACAATGCATAGACAAGCATCTCATAGAGCAATAATGATTTGATTGCTGATGTAATTGAATTATTTTTTGTATTTTTGCGCCAAATATTCAATATTAGGTTTCCAAGCATGAAAGTAATGAAATTCGGGGGCACTTCCGTAGGTTCTGCCCAAAGAATTAAGGATGTAGCAAAGCTCATCACATCACGAGGCAAAAACATTGTTGTGCTCAGTGCCATGTCCGGCACCACAAATACACTTGTGGAGATATCGGATTATCTATATAAGAATAATCCGGCAGGAGCTAAAGAGACAGTAAATGCCCTTGAGAACAAATATAAGGAAACCATAGACAATCTGTTTTCCGACGAACAGTACAAGCGACAGGCACTGGATGCAATAAGTGCCAATATGGATTTTATCCGCGCCTACAACAAGCCTGTCTTTACAGTGTTTGATGAAAAGGAGATATTGGCCCGGGGGGAGATGATGTCGACAGCATTGATGCAACTATATCTTTTGCAGCAAAATGTAAATGCAGTAATGCTCCCGGCGTTGGACTTCATGCGCACTGATAAGAATTCAGAACCGGACTCTGAATATATCCGCACCAAGCTTCTATCTTTACTGGAGGATAATCCAGATGCCGATTTATATATCACGCAAGGATTCGTATGCAAGAATGCGTATGGCGAAATAGATAATTTGCAACGTGGTGGAAGTGACTATACCGCATCACTGATTGGTGCTGCCATCAATGCCGAAGAGATAGAAATATGGACCGACATTGACGGAATGCACAATAATGACCCACGCTTCGTGGAAGGAACGACACCGGTGGAACAGCTCCACTTTGAAGAAGCAGCCGAGCTCGCGTATTTCGGCGCAAAGATACTGCATCCCACATGCGTATTGCCGGCTAAGTTGAATAATATCCCCGTGCGTTTGCTCAATACCATGTGTCCCGAAGCAAAGGGAACGCTTATCTATAACGCACCCGCTACGCATACAATTAAAGCTGTGGCAGCGAAAGACAATATCACAGCTATAAAGATTAAGAGCGGCAGAATGCTATTGGCATACGGCTTCTTGAGAAAAGTGTTTGAAATCTTTGAGACACACCGCACATCCATAGATATGATTGTGACATCGGAGGTCGGTGTCTCTGTAACGATAGACAATGAAAGAAACCTACCGGCGATACTTGACGACCTGAAAAAGTTCGGCACCGTCACCGTCGATAAGGATATGGTGATTATATGCGTGGTAGGGGACCTGGAATGGCAGAACCGAGGATTTGAAGCTGAAGTGGTCAATGCATTGAAAGAGATTCCTGTACGCATGATTTCATACGGCGGAAGCAACTACAACATATCCCTGTTGGTTCGCAAATCCGATAAGGTACGTGCTTTGAACTTGTTGAGCGACCGTTTGTTTAAGAATAAATAATTCTAAAAAGCCATCCACTATGGTCACTCAGTTCCCGATTGAGCGGTTCCGTGATATCCGGACACCGTTTTATTACTACGACATAAACCTTTTGCAAGCGACATTGGCATCTGTCAATAAAGCAGCAGATGCCCCTGCATTCAGAGTTCATTATGCAGTAAAAGCAAATGTAAATCCTGTAATACTCCGCGAAATACTTTCTGCCGGATTTGGAGCCGATACAGTAAGTGGCGGAGAGATTAAGGCGGCTTTAGAAGCCGGATTTAAAGCGGAAAACATTGTATTTGCCGGTGTAGGCAAAAGCGATGAAGAAATTGAATATGCATTGCGTGAAGGAATAGGATGCTTTAACGTGGAATCGGAAGCCGAACTTGAAGTCATAGAAGAAATTGCCAAGCGAGAATCCAAATGTGCCGTTGTGGCACTAAGGGTAAACCCCAATATCGACGCACACACGCATCATTACATTACCACCGGGTTGACAGAAAATAAATTCGGTATTGACATGGCATTATTGGCTCCACTGATTAAGCGTTGTGTCGAATCACCGTATATACATTTCAAAGGGTTACACTTTCATATCGGCTCCCAGATAACGGACCTGGAACCGTATAAAATATTATGTGAAAGGATTAATGACCTTATCAATGAATATGAAGCTCAAGGAATAGAGTTCGAGAGCATCAATGTAGGCGGTGGCTTGGGCATAGATTATGATTCTCCTGACGAAAATCCCATACCGGATTTTAATGCATATTTTGATGTATTCAAGAAATATCTGAAAGTGAGACCCGGACAAGAGGTACACTTTGAACTCGGACGTTCCATAGTGGCACAATGCGGCTCATTAATAACAAAAGTGCTCTATGTCAAGAATGGATTATCCAAGCGATTTGTCATTGTTGACGGAGGTTTCACTGATTTGATTCGACCGGCATTGTATCAGGCGCATCACAAAATTGAAAACATCACATCAGAATCTGATAATATTGAAACCTACGATGTAGTAGGGCCGATATGCGAATCATCAGACTGTTTCGGTGTCGACGAAAAACTAAAAGAAACTCACCGCGGCGACCTGATTGCACTTAGAAGTGCCGGTGCCTACGGTGAGATTATGGCTTCGCAATACAATTGCCGGAGTTTACCGGCAAGTTATTTCGGATAATAGATATTGTCAATCCAGGAACCGCTTGGTTATACCTGAATATGCATCAATGCGACGGTCGCGCAAGAACGGCCACCAACGTCGAACATGTTCCGAACGCAACATATCTATTTCTATTGCCGCAGTTTCCTCATCATCACAAGAAGCATGATATAACAACTCTCCTTGGGGACCAGCCACAAAGCTATTACCCCAGAAAGTTATACCGTTTGTATTGCCGGAGGGATCGGGTTCGTGACCAACTCTATTAACTGTTATTACGGGCAATCCATTGGCTACAGCATGTCCTCGTTGCACAGTCATCCAAGCATCAAGCTGACGCATTTTCTCATCATCGGAATCTGTAGATTCCCAACCTATCGCCGTAGGGTATATCAATACTTCAGCCCCCTTAAGCGCCATAAGCCGCGCTGCCTCCGGATACCATTGGTCCCAGCATACCAACACGCCCAACTTACCTACAGAAGTATTGATTGGCTCAAAGCCGATATCGCCGGGGGTAAAATAAAATTTCTCGTAATATGCGGGGTCATCCGGAATATGCATCTTACGGTACATGCCGGCTATCGAGCCATCTCGCTCAAATACCACAGCCGTATTATGGTACAAACCGGGAGCACGACGTTCAAATAAGGAGGTTACAATCACAGTCCCCGTTTCTTTTGCCAACTGAGAATAAAAGTCGGTGGCATCCGAAGGTATTGTTACGGCAAGATTGCAATTGTCTGTTGCTTCAGTTTGACAAAAATATAATGAATCATGCAACTCTTGGTTTACTATGAGTTGAGGAGATTGTGTCTTGACAAGTTCTCTAATCTTATCTGCAAGACGTATGCGGTTGGCATTTATATCAGACGTCTTGGAGAGTTGAAGGATTCCTACTTTCAATGTTTTCATATCGATAATATCTGTTGCGGCAATTGCATGGTCACGCAATGCAAGGAACCATGTTGACGAATCAATGCATTGCAATCGACTGTTATCACCGGAGTATTGAATGCTATTTGTACTATCTGTTCCGCCAATCGGTCCTTCATGGGCTGACCGTAAACAGGCATAATCACAGCATTTGGGGTAGCAAGGAAATTGGCATACGTAGCAGGCAGCCTATTCCCATTCTCATCATAAATAGGGTCGGGGAGAGGTAGTTCTATAAGATTGAACGGCATACCATCAAGAGTACGCATATCCATAAGTTCCCTCTTCATTGCTTGTAATTCTTGGTAATGCTCGTCCTCAGAATCATCGCATCCCACATAAATTATTGTATCATGAGGCGCAAATCGAGCCAGCGTATCGATATGACTATCGGTATCATCACCGGCAAGCGCTCCGTGTTCAAGCCATAAAATCTGTCGTGCATTAAACCGCTCTTTCAGATACGACTGTATCTGTTCTTTTGTCAGGGCAGCATTTCGATTAGGTGAAAGCTGACAATAGGCAGTAGTCATAATGGTTCCCATACCATCACTTTCAATACCTCCGCCTTCCAACACAAAATCCTGACAGTTGCACGGTGGCTGGAGTATCAACTTACGGGAACACAAAGCTTGTGTAACCAAGTTGTCGTAACATGCCGGGAATTTAAGTCCCCACCCGTTGAACCGGAAATCGCATACCTTATATGTATTGCCATCAGTCAATGTAATCGGACCAAAGTCACGAGCCCATGTGTCATTGGTATCAACAGACACGAAAAATACACGGTCTGATGGCAAATGCGCAAGCTGCGACCGTGGGATATCTATATCAGGCGCCACAACTATCACTTTCTGATAGGGTACTATAGCTTCGGCAATCTTAATAAAGCATCGGATGGCATCATCCAACATATATGCCCAATCCGTATCGGCATGCGGCCATGACAAAAGTATGGCACCATCGCTCTCCCATTCTGCCGGCAGGCGGTAAATTCCATCCATATTATTCATCGAAATCGTTCAATGTATTCCAAACATCATTTTGTGAGTCGAGATACTCCTCACAATAGTCAAAAAAACCGTTTTTCTCTGTACTGCCTACATTGGCGCACCATTCTCTGTAACATTGGCGCAGTTCATGGTCCTCGTGCATGCTTTTCTTGAATTCAGATTCAGCGATGTCCACGCTTCCATATTGTGCAATATAGTTGTTGAATACTTGGGTTATATCGTCCATGTCTTTTTCTGTGCGATATCTTAATTCAAGGGTATTTGATATTTAACATTCAAAGATATGTCATAATAGCATGACACACAAATTTTTTAAGAAACTTTTCTTAACTCACGTATGTTTTTAAAATAAATGTTTAACTATCAAAATAAGAAAGTCTCCTTATGAAAAAGATGTTTGGACTACTCGGGATGCTGCTTATGCTCGCAGGATGCAGCCCATATGCGCTCGTTAACAGCGAAGTATATAACAATGCCGACATTGCGTCGTACAAAACGTTCCGTATAATCACGCCTGATGACGGGAAGATGCCCCCCGGAATGCAAATGGTAACATATTATAATATTGCAGCTGCAATACGCGAACAAATGGTGGATAGGGGATTTGTTGAAAATCCCACATCGCCACTACTGATAAATATCGGAGTGGCGGTGCACAAAGAACTCCAGACTGAACCGGTACTCCCACCGAACTACTATCCATACTATGGACCTTATCCCGTACCGGCATATTCACCATTCTTCATGTATCCCCGTCAATATTATTGGCCAAGTTACTATCAGAATGCACAGGTCATAACCGGGATATACAAGGAAGGGGTACTGACCATGGATATGATAAATATAGTGGATAAGATACCCGTATTCTCGGCGTCGGTTGCCACAATAATAAATGGTAGCCAAGGTCAATTCAGGAATCTGGAAGGAATTGCTGAAGCTGTCAATAAGTTATTCTCAAAATTCCCGGTACCATTATTACCTCAATATCGCTCCGATAAATAATATTAAAGCTTAATCAGCGTTGATAAATGGCATGAAACGCTTAAACATATTAATTACAGTATATATTGCGCTGACACTTTCCGTGTCGGCGCAATCTTGGATGCCCGATATACTTGGTAATGGATTTGAGATGCGTTACGTAGACCAAGGGCAAGATTACAGTGGAGATGTAAGATGCACCATTGTTCGTCATCAATCACCGGTACCCTCTAAAAAAGGTGTTCTCTATATCCATGGCTTCAATGATTACTTTTTTCAGAAGGAAATGGCGGAAAAATTTGCTGCTCACGCCTATAATTTTTATGCTGTGGATCTACGCAAATACGGCCGTTCGTTGATGCCTGGACAAAAACATTTTGAGATACGTAATCTAAAAGAATATTTTCCGGATGTGGATTCCGCATTGGTAGCAATGCGCCATGCCGGATGCGATACCATTGTACTTATGGGGCATTCTACCGGAGGCCTGGTAGCATCCTATTACATGGCACTTACTCCTCAAGCGCCAGTATGTGCATTGATATTGAACAGTCCGTTTCTTGATTGGAATCTCGGCAAATTGGAATGTTTAGTAAATGCAGTAAGTGCATTAGGTAAGATTTTCCCCGATATCCCTATTTCAAGCGGTAGTGGCACAGCATATAGCGAAAGTTTATTAAGGGGAGAACATGGCGAATGGAATTATAATACGGATTGGAAACAACGCCTGTCGCCAAAAGTCAATACAGGATGGATACGCGCAATAAATATGGCGCAACATGACTTACGTAAGCATAAGGACGCGATACATGTACCTATACTTTTAATGTATTCAGCACATAGTCTCAATACCGATAACTGGATTCCGGATGCCAACCATGCCGATGTAGTACTGGACGTATCCGATATCAAAAAATATGGACGTATGCTGGGTCCCGACATTACATTTTTGAAGGTGCCAGGAGGTATACATGACCTTATGCTCTCATCCCAAAACGTAAGGACTCCATTATATACGTATATCTTTAAATGGCTCCTGAAAAACAAGGTTTGAATATGGTCAGGGTAAATTATACATGTTAAAAAACAAGGCACCGTGAACAAATGCATGTTCACGGTGTTTCTTTTATGTAACCAAATTCAAGTTTTTTTGAGATATGAAAACTACCACTTACACACAACCCCGATTACCATACGCACCGGACGCTCTGGCTCCCGCAATCTCACAGGAAACCGTAGATTTTCATTACGGGAAGCACGAAAAGGCCTATATTGATAATTTGAATAAGCTTATCGAAGGCACCGACTATGCCGATATGGAACTTGAGGATATAATCCGCTCATCAGAAGGTCCGTTGTTCAACAACGCATCTCAGGCGTGGAACCATATCTTTTATTTCTTCACGTTCTCACCCGAGGGCGGTGGAGAACCGGATGGTGCATTACGTAAGGCTATTGATGAACAATTCGGGTCTTTTGAGAACTTCAAAAAAGAGTTTGTGGATGCCGGCGTAAAATTATTCGGCAGCGGTTGGGTTTGGCTGTCGTGTGACCAGGACGGTAAATTAGTCATAACCCAAAAGCCAAATGCAGGCAATCCGTTGACCGATGGTCTGACACCGTTGCTGACATTTGATGTCTGGGAACATGCCTACTATCTCGACTACCAAAATCGCAGAGCTGATGCTTTAAATAAGCTTTGGGATATAGTAGATTGGGATGTCGTGGCAGAACGTTATGGCGCCAATGAATGATTAAAGATATTGGCCTTGTTCTAATAGACAAGACCAATTATAGCACTAATAAGCATAATGTGATGAATGGAGAGCGGGGTACTCGTGAGAGCACCCCGCTTTTTTATGTCAAATCAATAACGGTCAGACTAAGTACCGCATTATTCTTGTTTGAAAAGTTTATCCTCCTCATCAAGTTTGAAATCATGTGCAAGAACCGCTATGAAATGTGATATCTGTTTTATAGCATTGAGTGTCTCGGGAGAAATCTCCTTTTGCTGAAGCCGCATCATCAGCATTCCGTAAAGCGCATTGAAACAGGTTTCAATCTCTCCGGATTTCTCATTACCTGCCTTTGCTCTAAGCTCTACTATATAAGGTAGAGTGCGATAGAATTCCGCCGAATAATCGGCAAACTTAGGATCCTTCAACAAGGCTTGATGCAGCGAAACCAAAGCGATGATTATATTTTTGTTAATCTGGAGGTGTCCTTTCTGTTCAACACCTTCACGTCGCATCATATCTATAAGCGATTCGTACCATTCGGTCATTTCCTTCCGCTGATTATCATCAAGCTCAGGATAACGGTCAATGACATTTTCCTTTATTTTATCAATATCCAAACCGTTGGCACGTATGATATCCTCTATTTGCCACATATACAATAGGTATTCGGCAATATTCTCTCTGCGTTTCTGAGAAGCAATTAGCATGGTGATTCTGATTTTATTGTTGATAATGCAAATTTAACAAATCATTTATATATAGTTACTATTATAACCGGATTAGAGTAATTTGGTTGTAGAACGCATCACGGTCGAAAATAATATTACCCATAACGAACGAATCGAGTCCGGATAATGGACTTTAATCGGTAATTTACTAATTTTGCAGTAACGAAAATTTCAGGCATAATGGATAATACCGAAAATTTTGTGAGCCGATGCTTGGTTGAGCTTCTGGAAAGACATGGCATAACTGACGCCGTAGTCTCGCCGGGCTCCAGAAACGCGCCATTGCTCGTGGCTTTATCTCGTAGCGAGATAACCAAAACGACGGTGGTAATCGATGAACGGAGTGCAGCTTTTGTGGCATTGGGAATAGCGTCCGTTTCAGGTAACCCGGTGGCAATCGTATGTACTTCAGGCACAGCATTGTTAAACTATGCACCCGCCGTTGCTGAAGCCTATTATCGACGTATACCGTTAATTGTAGTTTCTGCGGACCGACCTGAAGAATGGATTGACCAAGATGATTCCCAGACATTATGGCAACACGGAGCCTTATCCAATTATGTCAAGCGCTCGTATGACATACCGGCTTATGATACTCCAGAAAACCGTTGGTATGCCAATAGGATAATAAATGATGCCATACTCTGTGCAACATCCGGAAGAACAGCTCCGGTACACATCAACGTGCAACTACGCGCGCCACTTGGCTCTATGACCTGTAACAAGCTACCTCAACAACGCATTATCAACACCGTATTTCCACGGACCGACCTCACAGTCGAGCGTTCCCGCGAACTGGGACGCCTTATAGCATCACCCCGCAAAGTGATGATTGTATGTGGATTTCACCACCCTGACAAGGTACTGAATTCCGCAATCAACAAACTGTCAAAGATGCCTAATATCGTGGTTCTAACCGAGACATTGGCTAATTTGCATGGCTCCGACTTTATACCTGCCATTGATGCGACATTAGCCGTCATGGGCGAACAAGAACGACAAAACATGGCTCCGGATGTGGTGATTACTATGGGGGGAGCATTGGTATCACGACACATAAAACAATATTTGCGTGATATCAGACCATCAGAACATTGGCATGTAGGGATAACTGAGACAACAATCGATTGTTTCCAATCCTTGACCACACGCATAGAAATGGAGCCCTCCGTGTTCTTCCGGCAGCTTGCATCGGCAGTTCAGCCGCACCGTGAAGCATGTGATTACGCCAACCGCTGGATACAGGTCAGGGACAGGGCTTATGCCACACTTCAGGGATATGCCGCCAAAGCCCCATGGTCGGACATGAAAGCATTCTCCACTTTTTTACCAATGATACCACGGCGATGGAATGTCCAATATTCAAACGGTACAGCCATACGATATGCTCAACTTTTCGGCAATCACGACTACCATCGTTGTGATTGCAACCGTGGTGTAAGCGGTATTGACGGATGTACGTCCACGGCAATAGGCGCATCGGTCGCCTATACATCCGATGTAACGTTGCTTATAACCGGAGATATGAGCGCGCAATACGATATTGGTGCACTCGCATGTCAAGCCATAACTCCCAGATTCAAGATGATAGTGATGCTTAATGGCGGTGGCGGCATTTTCCGGTTCGTTGAGTCGACCCGTAATTTAGACACACTGGAAGACTTCTTCTGCGTAGGTGGAAATATGCCATTGAAAGAATTGGCCGCCGGTTATGGATTCTCATATTACGAGGCGAATGATGAAACCCAATTAAGAAACGTATTCCGTAGTTTCGTAAGCGATGACAGCAAACCTGCCATTTTGGCTATAACCACACCTCCAAAAGATTCCGCATGTGTGTTACGCGGATTCTTTGAACTAAATAAATGAACGAATATTAAACATAATATAATTATGAGAAATTGGACCACCATAAAAGAATACGAGGATATTCTGTTTGAACAATGCGGTAAAGTTGCAAAAATAACTATAAACCGACCTTGGGTATATAACGCATTCCGTCCGCAAACAAACAAAGAAATGCTTGATGCCATGGCATATTGCCGTGAAGCTTCGGACATAGGTGTAATAATCCTGACAGGAGCCGGAGACAAAGCCTTTTGCTCCGGTGGTGACCAAAAGGTGAAAGGTGTAGGCGGATACATCGATGAGAACGGCGTGCCGCGACTTAATGTGCTCGACCTGCATAAGGCTATACGCTCCATACCGAAACCGGTGATAGCAATGGTTAACGGTTACGCAATCGGTGGAGGGCATGTACTGCACGTAGTCTGCGATCTTACCATCGCTTCTGAAAATGCCCGATTCGGACAGACAGGCCCCAAGGTAGGCAGTTTCGATGCCGGATTCGGTTCATCATATCTTGCGCGTTGCGTAGGTCAAAAGAAAGCGCGTGAAATATGGTTTTTATGCCGCCAGTACACTGCCGCTGAAGCTGAACGAATGGGTATGGTAAATAAAGTGGTACCGTTTGAGCATCTTGAAGATGAGACTATGGAATGGTGCGACACGATATTGAAACGCAGTCCCATGGCAATACGCATGATCAAGCGTGCCCTTAATGCAGAACTGGACGGACAGCGTGGCATGATGGAGTTTGCAGGTGATGCGACACTGATGTACTATCTAATGGAAGAAGCCCAGGAAGGCAAGAATGCCTTCCTTGAAAAGCGGGATCCTGATTTTGATAAATTCCCCAAATTTCCGGGATAAGGTATGCTGAAGGCTACATATTGCAGATATGAACTGATGTTTCATACTCCTGCCGTTACGTCGCGGGCGGTGATGAACAGCAAGACCACTTATTTTATTAAGATATGGGATTCTGACACACCCGAAGTATTCGGGATAGGGGAGTGTGCATTGTTCAAAGGGCTTGGATGCGATGACGTACCGGACTATGAACAGCATCTGGCTCTGATATGCGCCAACATAGCAACACTTCAGACTAAGGACCTTATGGATTATCCATCAATAAGGTTCGGCGTTGAAACAGCATTGAATGACCTGAACAATGGGGGGATAAGAAATCCGTTCCCATCGGGTTGGACCAATGGCTCAACCAGCATCCCAATCAATGGATTGGTATGGATGGGAACAATCGAACAAATGAGCGCACGCGTCGATGAAAAAATTGCGGCTGGATTCCGATGCCTTAAGTTTAAAATCGGTGGAGCTGATTTCGATGAGGAGGTTGCCATATTGGAACGTGTGCGCCGTTGTTATGACTCGTCACAGCTGGAAATCAGACTTGATGCAAACGGTGCGTTCACACCCGATGAGACGATGCGGAAGCTACATCGACTTTCTCTCCTGGATGTACATTCAATAGAGCAGCCTGTCAAACCGCACCAGTATGATTTGATGCGGGAATTGTGCGTACACTCACCCATTCCGATAGCCTTGGATGAAGAATTGATAGGAATAAACACTCGCGAAGAGAAAATATATATGCTTGAAAGCATAAAACCCCAGTTTATTATCCTCAAGCCTTCGCTATGCGGAGGTTTTGCCGGTGCTGAGGAATGGATATCTCTCGCAAAACATTACAATATAGGATGGTGGGCAACTTCTGCCTTAGAATCCAACATAGGACTGAACGCCATAGCACAATGGACCTCAAAGGTTGGCGTTTCGATGCCCCAAGGATTGGGTACCGGTCTTCTATATTCTAATAATATTCCGTCGCCGCTCGTTCAAATCGGAGATGGATTGAAATTTGATACTAACAAGAACTGGGATTTGTCGTCAATAAAATGGATTTAGAAATGGCAGGCAATATCATAGGCGGAGATAAGTGCTCAAATGCATTTGTTGCACAATGGATAGACTCTTCGGATTACATCGATGCACACACGTCCGGATCTACCGGCACTCCCAAGCCTATACGTTTGCTTAAATCCGACATGCGCATATCGGCACGCAATACGTGTGAGTTTTTCAGACTCGACAGTCAAAGCACCTTGGTTTTACCATTATCTTCAGATTACATAGCCGGAAAGATGATGATAGTGAGAGCCTTGGAATGTGGCGGAACGCTAATTATTGAACAGCCGTCGAACAATCCATTACCCACATGCCGAATGGCGACAATTGATTTAATCGCGATTGTCCCGTCGCAGATTGATGGATTGCTAAAGTCAACACAATTCCACAAAATCAAGAATATAATCATAGGCGGGGGAAGAATTCCGGAATCGATGGAGCATAAATTGGAGAATGTAAGGTCAGCAAATATTTATGCCACGTATGGTATGACCGAAACATGCAGCCATGTAGCCTTACGCCGTATAGGTGACAAATACTATCACGCGTTGCCGGGTTTCACATTCGACATTGATGAACGCGGATGCCTGATAATCATGTCCGAAGAGATGTCATTCGGTCAATTGACAACAAATGATTTGGTTGAGTTAGAGAATAATCACTCATTCAGATGGTTAGGCAGATATGATAATATAATCAACTCAGGAGGCATAAAGCTCGTACCCGAACAACTTGAGACAAAAATAGCACCACTCGTTCACGGACATAATTTCTACGTCACGTCAAGAAAGAGCGACAAATGGGGCGATGAACTTGGCTTGATTATCGAATGTGATACAGAGATACCACATTTGAACAGTAGGTTATCGGATATCCTCACATCCGTGGAACGACCAAAATTCATAGTCTACGAACCAAATTTCCAACGCACATCTTCAGGCAAGATTATACGTAAAAAATGGTAATACCGCTGGTGTATCGACTTAATAGGTATATTTTTCACTCAATTGTGAATGAGTTAATTTAAAAAACATTAATTTTGTATCGTGGCATTGGTTTGAAGTGCCGCATTTGTAATGAAATATATTGTACGATGAAGCATTTTCTCTATAGTTTGCTCGGCACTATAGCCGGTTTATGGTTGTCGGTTGGTATCGGCTTCCTTTTGTTAGTGTGCATTATGATCGGAGCAGCAGCATCCGGCTCATCAGGCGCTCCGGTAGATGTAAAAGCCCACAGTATCTTGCATATCAATTTGTCGGGCACGGTGGTTGACCGTCTGCAACCAGTAAAGTTAGTAGATGAATTATATGGTAACGCAGACGAGCAGATAGCCTTGAATAATCTTATTGACGCAATCCGTTCCGCAAAAGAGGATGACAATATCGAAGGTATATACCTCGATTGTAAAGGCGCATCAGCCGGTATGGCTCAATTGCAAGCTATTGTCAACGCATTGGCTGAGTTCAAGGAATCCGGCAAATGGATTGTAGCATACTCCGACAACTACACCCAGGGCAATTACTACTTAGCATCTGCCGCCGACAGCATATTCATGAATCCCATCGGTATGGTTGACATACACGGACTTTCGGCTACAACACTATATTTTAAAGACTTGTTGGAAAAGATTGGAGTAGAAGCCCAAGTAGTTAAAGTGGGGACTTACAAAAGTGCGGTAGAACCATTCCTGCTAAATGATATGAGCGAAGCTAACAGAGAGCAGCAATCGCATTATCTCTCACGCATCTGGGCTGTATTGGCGGATGGTATTGCTCAAAGCCGAAAGGTCACCCCAGAAGCTGTTAATTCATGGGCTGACGGATTTTCGTTTACACAAGATGCCGATTATTATCTGAAAAACAATATCATCGATAAAACCCTGTACAAGCATGAGATGGAGTCATTGTTAGGTACTTTGACTGACGAGGAAGATCCCCGACTGGTGGATTTCAATGATTACTACACAGCCATAGCCGGAAAGAAAAAATCAAAAGGCGACAAGACTATAGCTGTTCTTTATGCCGTAGGCGATATAACCGAATCAGGAGATGGCGGTATAGCATCTGAACGTCTTGTGCCGGAGATTATGGACTTGACAGAAAATGAGGACATCGACGGATTGATACTCAGGGTCAACTCCGGTGGCGGCAGTGCGTTTGCCTCCGAACAGATATGGGAAGCACTCGAACAATTCAAGAAACGCACGAATAAACCATTCTATGTATCGATGGGTGATGTCGCAGCTTCAGGTGGCTATTACATTTCGTGTGGTGCTGACCGCATATATGCGGAATCACTCACATTGACCGGTTCAATCGGTATATTCGGCATAATTCCAAGCGCGCAGAAACTTCTGAATGAAAAAATCGGTGTCAATACCGCAACCGTAGCCACGAATAAAGGCGATTTACCTACGTTCTTCAAAAGCATGAGCTCCGAACAGCGTGCCGCAATGCAAAGCTATGTAGACCGTGGATACAAATTGTTTGTTAGCCGTTGCGCTCAGGGACGCAAAGTCCCGTTTGACTCTATCGCTGCCGTAGCAGAGGGTAGGGTATGGGACGGAAAGAGTGCATTGGAGCATGGATTGGTAGACAAGCTCGGCGGCCTGGATTTGGCTATCGCAGATATGGCTGCCGACCTTGACGCCACCGACGATTACAAAATCGAGGAATATCCATCACTCTCATTTAAATGGTGGGAAGAGGTGCTGCGCATGAGCAAAAATGACATAAGCGCACGCATAGTAGAACGTGAACTTGGACCGGCGGCACCGTACTATTCCACTATAAAGAATTTCATGAACATGCATCCGCTTCAGTGCCGCATGGATTATGTAACTATTCAGTAACAAAGACTTTTCATCCTACCGACGCATGGCAAAGAACAAGATATTATCATTGTTGCTGCTGTATCCCATTTCTGTGGTATACGGATGGATTATGGCTATACGTAACGCCATGTTTGAGCGCGGTATATTGAAACAGCACACATTTGACGTGCCGGTAATCGTCGTCGGTAACATATCGATGGGTGGCTCCGGAAAAACTCCGCACACAGAATATGTGGTAGATGCATTAAGTCATGAATTCAATATGGGGGTATTAAGCCGGGGATATAAACGCAAAACTCACGGGTTCGTGCTTGCCACCAACAATAGCCATGTCGATGACATAGGTGATGAGCCATATCAGATTTACAGCAAATTTAAACGCGACGGCGTGATGATGGCAGTATGCGAGGATAGGGTCCAGGGCATAAATAAAATGCTTGAGATAAATCCTGATTTGAATCTGATTGTACTTGATGACGCATTCCAGCATAGATATGTCAAGCCAACCGTTTCAATAGTACTTATGGAATACAGTCGGCCTGCATATCAGGATCATTTGTTGCCATTTGGTCGTTTGCGTGAACCGATGAGCGCATTGAACCGCGCTGATGTGGTGGTGGTGACAAAATGTCCCGAGGATATGAAACCCATGGAGGAGCGCATTTTTAAAGAACGGCTCAACCTGTTTCCGTATCAGAAATTACTGTTTTCAAGTTACGTATATCAGAATCCACTTCCGGTATTTGATGATGTTCCGGCTGATGCCCGACAACATTTTTCATTTGAATCACTAACCCAGTCTGATGCATTACTTGCAGTAACCGGAGTAGCCAATCCACGCCCCTTTGTACGTTATCTCAGAAAATATCAGGCAAAAGTGAAAATCAAACGGTATGCCGACCACCATCATTTCACTCACTCGGACATGGAAAGCATATTGGCAAAATTCAATTCCATTAAAGCCGGTAAGAAGTTTATTATCACTACGGAAAAGGATGCCGTACGCCTGAGAAACAATCCGTATTTTCCACATCAGTTACGTGGATGCACCTACTATCTTCCAATAAAGGTTAGTTTCACTGAGTACAATGAGCAATCGCTTGACTCCATAGTTAAACAATTGCTGCGCACCAATAAGACTTTAAAAAAGTAATTCCCGGTTGTATTCTACCAACCAAACCTACGGTTTAAATGTTATTAATCCATTGACAAACCTCATATAATCATGTTAAACAAAATTCAAGAAACAGCTGACTACATACGTAGTAAAGTAGGCTCAATGCCTTCAACCGCAATAATCCTCGGAACCGGTCTCGGTGCTCTGGTTGACCACATCGACGATAAAATGTATATACCTTACACAGAGATACCCAATTTCCCGGTATCAACAGTTGAAGGTCATAGCGGAAACCTCATATTCGGTAAACTTGGATCAAAACCTGTAATGGTTATGCAGGGTCGTTTCCATTATTATGAGGGTTACGATATGAAACAGGTTACATTCCCGGTTCGCGTAATGAAAGCACTTGGTATCGAAACTCTGTTTGTAAGCAATGCCGCTGGTGGTATGAATAAGGAATTTAAGGTGGGTGACGTAATGATAATCACCGACCACATCAATCTATTCCCTGAAAATCCGCTTCGTGGTAAAAATGACAATCGCCTTGGCCCGCGATTCCCGGCAATGACCGAAGCATATAATCATCAATTGATTAAGCTTGCCGATGAAATAGCCGCAGAAAAAGGCATCCGTGTTATGCACGGTGTATATGTTGGCGTTACCGGTCCCACCTTTGAGACACCTGCCGAATATGAATTTTTCCGTATCATAGGCGGTGATGCCGTGGGTATGTCGACTGTACCTGAAGTAATTGTAGCCAACCATGCCGGAATGAAGGTATTTGGCGTGTCTGTGATTACAGATTTGGGCGGTAAGGATGTAACTGAAGTACCCACCCACGAAGAGGTACAAAAAGCAGCAGAAGCCGCACAGCCCAAAATGATGGAAATTATGCGCGACCTGATTGCGCGTGCCGAATAATATCCCCACATATTTATGGAATCGCAAACGGAAATATCAAAAATCGGTGAATTCGGTCTGATTGACCGAATCACCGATGGAATAACACATCGTAATTCATCAACCGTTGCCGGTGTCGGCGATGACGGAGCCGTATTGCATTATCCCGATACGGAGGTACTCGTCAGCACAGACCTATTGGTCGAAGGAGTGCACTTCGATTTAACATACGTGCCGTTGAAGCATCTCGGCTATAAAGCTGCAGTAGTCAACTTCTCGGATATCTACGCCATGAACGGGACCCCACGTCAGATTACCGTTGCGCTGGGTATTTCATCTCGTTTTACAGTAGAACATATTGAGGAACTTTATGCCGGTATTAGACTTGCATGTGAGATTTATGGCGTAGATCTCGTAGGTGGAGACACTACCGCCTCACGCTCAGGTCTGGTTATCAGTGTCACTTGTATAGGCAATGCCGCCAAAGATAAGATAGTATATCGCTCCGGTGCAAAAGATACGGATTTGATATGCGTGTCCGGAGACTTAGGGTCGGCATATATGGGACTTCAACTTCTGGAACGAGAGAAGGTGGCATCGGGTGGTGATAAAGATTTCATACCTAAATTTGACGGCAAGGAATATCTGATTGAGCGTCAATTGAAGCCAGAAGCCCGCCGCGACATAATATCTGAATTGGCACAGGCCGGCATTGTTCCTACATCAATGATGGATATAAGTGATGGCCTGTCATCAGAACTCCTGCATATATGCAAGGCAAGCGATGTGGGATGCCGCATCTATGAGGACAGAATTCCCATTGATTATCAGACAGCCGTCATGGCCGAAGAAATCAACATGAATCTTGTTACAGCCGCACTCAATGGCGGAGAAGATTATGAACTTGTTTTCACTGTACCGTTACACTGTCATGAACAAATTGAAAAAATGAACGGTGTGAAAGTAATAGGTCACATAACCAAGCCAGAGTTGGGATGCGCCTTGATAACTCGCGACGGTGTTGAACTTGAGTTGAGGGCACAGGGATTCAACCACATGCCTGACAAGACAGAGTGATTTTTGTCCAGAACAATTCTTCTAAAACACATGTCCGGAACTACTATTCCGGACATTTTTTATAGAAAAGTGGCGGCATATAGCTTGATAATCGCTATTTATGCGTAACTTTGCGACACATTAAAAGATTGTAAAAACCAATAGAACATTTAAGTCATGATAAATCGCGTACTTATCCGAATCAAGGTTGTACAGATGCTATATTGCTATCTGCTTACACAAAATGAATTTAAGATAGAATCCGCTCCCGAAACCGCATCGCGCGACAAACGGTTTGCTTACTCGATGTATCTTGATCTACTGGTGATGTTGCTTCGTTTATCAGGCTACAAACTAACAAACAATGATGTGGCTATAGCCGGTGTGGGGGATAACAAGTATCTTCGTGCCAACAAGATAATACGAGCCTTGTATGCAGATGCAGAAGTTAAATCTATTGTAATCAACAAAGCGTCTGAATTCAGATTATTCACAAACGCCACAGCTGCAATATATTCGGAAATTACCAAATCAGCCATTTACCGCAGCTATATTCATCTGAAACAAGCTGACATCAAGGATGATATAACTTTTTGGGTTACAATAATAAACACTGTAATAGCTAAAAACACGGAATTGCTTGCCGCTGCCCGTGAAAAAGAAGGTTTTACCATGGTAGGGTATGAGCAGGGCATAAATATGCTTGCCAATACTTTAAAAAGCTTTGGAGATACCCGTACTATATTTATTGATGCCAAGAATTCACTCGCACGTTCGCTTGATAAAGCCTATGAATTATATCATTGGCTGCTATTACTTCCTGTTGAACTCACACAACTTCAGGATCAACGTTTGGATGCTGCCAAAAACAAATACCTCCCGACCGATGAGGATTTAAATCCCAATATGCGGTTTGTTGAAAACCGGTTGGTAAGAGCGATTTCCGAGTCGCCCGAGATGGAGACATACCTTAAGGAAATGCCTATTTCCTGGAATGAAAATCCGACTCTGTTGCGCTCGCTTCTTGACAAAGTACTTCAGTCGGATATCTATGTCAAATACATGGAATCTGAAAAATCCGGACTTAACGAAGACTGCGACTTCTGGCGTGCAATATTCAAGCACATAATTCTTCCGTCAGAAGAGATTGCCGATATGCTTGAATCCAAATCCGTATATTGGAATGATGATATCGAAATAGTCGGCACATTTGTACTCAAAACCATCAAGCGCGTGGCAACATCCGCCAATGGCACACTCTCTCTTTTACCAAAATATAAAGATGAGGAGGATGCACGGTTTGGAGCAGAACTCTTTGTAAACACTGTAGAGCATTTCGAAGAGTACCGAAGCTATATTGACCGATTTATCGATGCAAAACAATGGGATCCTGAACGATTGGCATTCATGGACGTTATAATAATGGCAGTAGCAATATCGGAATTACTTGAGTATCCTGCTATACCGATTCCTGTTACGCTCAATGAATATATTGAGATAGCCAATAACTACAGCACTATGCGCAGTGGACAGTTTGTCAACGGAATGCTGTTCTCGATAATTAATTATCTTAAAAGCGAAGGTAAACTTACCAAGAATTAAAAAATAAAGTATATATTTGCATTACACTAATAAAGTATAACATTAATAATTAACGTATATGTTCACACTCATCACCTTACAATCTGCCGCAGATAGTTCCGGAGCAATGAATCTGATTATGATTGTTGCCCTTATAGCTATCTTCTATTTCTTTATGATTCGTCCGCAACAAAAGAAACAGAAAGAAATACGCAAATTCCGTGAAAGTATCGAAGTAGGACAGTCTGTAGTAACCGCAGGCGGTATTTATGGTAAGGTTCGTAAAATAAAGGAGACCACATTCACTATTGAAATAGCCCCCAACGTACAGATAACCGTCGATAAGGGTTCAGTCTATCCCTCGGCTGCTGAAGCTCAGACTGAATCTGAGAACGAGAAGAAATAAGATTCCGGTACTCACCGTAGTTGTATAACAGAGCCGCGCCCAGAAATATCGGCGCGGCTTTTTTGGTTGATGATACACAATGAACAGATTAAGCGAACCGATCAAAAAATCCATAACCACAGTAAAGATTGTAGCCCGCTCCACCAAGGGTAAAAACATTCTGCTTTACCTTATGTGCGTGTGCGTGGCATTTGTTTTTTGGGTATTCCTGTCGCTCGACACGGAAACTCAACGGGATTTTGAAATACCTGTTGAACTTGACCATGTCCCCGATAGCGTGGTCATGATTGGCGACATGCCAGCCTCAATCAATACCGTAGTGCAGGGAAAGGGTTCGCAACTTCTGCGATTCATGTGGGGAAGTACTCCGGTGATGAAAATTAACTATGAGGATTATGGTAAGAACAATGTTCTGTCATTGTCCCGACCCAAATTAGAGAGCCGGTTACGTGATTATTTCGGACAGGGAGTGCGCATAGTATCATTACGGCCGGACTCATTGCATGTGAAATACACTACCGAAGAGGGGAAACGGGTGAAGTTGAAATTGAATACCGACATAAAAACAAAACTTCAATATATATTGAGCGGACCCATCAAAACGGATGTTGATTCAGTTATGATTTATTCCACCTCGGATATTCCGGGAAGTATAACATCAGTTGACACCGAAATGCTTGTCAAGACTGAACTTACAGACACCACTGTATATGAAATTGCGGTAAAGCCCATTCCCGGTATGCGTATAATACCTGACCACATAACCGTAACGGTTCCGGTGGAACCTCTTATTTCAAAGCACCGGACGATACCCATAGAGGTGGTTAATCTCCCTGAGGGTATAGGACTCATCACGTTTCCATCAGCTATTGAAATAACTTATCTTGTACCGATGAGTTCATTCAATAATGATTACCCGCTTAAGGCATTTGTTGATTTCAACACCATAAAGCGCTCATCATCTTTTGTAAAAGTAAACATGGCATCGGTTCCGGATATGTACCATAGTGTGTCATTATCCCGTGACAGCGTGGAATACATCATAGAAACCAGACAGAAATAATTATCAACATGAAATCCGTCACTCGACTTATAGCCATTACCGGAGGGATAGGTTCCGGGAAAAGTGTAGTATGCCGCATTCTCGAAAAAATGGGCTTCCCCATATACGATTGCGACACACAAGCCCGGATTATCATGGATTCAAGTGACGAGATAAAACAGATAATAGCACAGGAAATATGTCCTGATGCCATAGTAGGAAACAGCATTGACCGAAAGGTACTTGCCACTGCGGTATTCAACAACGATACAGCCTTACAAAAGTTGAACTCAACTGTACACCATCATGTATTAGACGACATATTGGAATGGCACAGACGCAATACCGGATTAGCATTCGTAGAAACCGCAATATTATATCAAAGTGGTCTCGACAGGATAGTCCATGAAGTATGGGAAGTATGCGCCCCCATGGAACTACGTATTCAGCGTGTACTTGTGCGCAATGCCGATATAGATAGGGCTCACATAGAGAAGCGCATTTCCGCTCAGGACTCATACGTGTCTGATCGGAATCACAGATGTGTGTACCAGATAATCAATGATGGCGTATGCGCTATATTGCCTCAGATTGAAGCTTTAGTCAATAATTAGCTGGTAGTCATCAGCATCACGCCATGGCGCAAATTTCTGGCGGTCGCGGTTCAATTGTTCAGCATTTAATACGGCATATACCGTTCCATCATCTCTAAGGTCAGAGATATTGTCACCCCAGTTATTGAATGCCATGGAGTCTCCACGCAAATAATCTCCATATAAATCTTTGCCCTCTCGATTGCAACCGATTACATATACCTGATTTTCAATAGCTCTGGCAATCAGCATGTGTTTCCACGCGAAGAATCGTGCATGAGCCCAATTGGCAGGCACGACCAAGGCATCATAGTCATTGGCGCGACTACGATTCCATATAGGGAAACGGATATCGTAGCATATTGACATCTTCAGATTCCATGAACGGAACGGGACTATCGGAGCGAGTTCATTCCCGGGGGTAAACAACCGACTCTCACCACCGTATCCAAACAAGTGACGCTTATTATAAAATGTCGCATTACCGGCATCGTCCATCATGAATCCCCGGTTATAATAATTACCATCAATAACGGATGTGAAACCACCCCATATACCAATACCATAGTCCATAGCCCATCGCCGTACGGTACCTATGGTCATGCCATCGTCAGGTTCAGCAACCTTTGTTAGCATGGGCATCTCCGCAGTGAAGCCGGTATTGAACATTTCGGGTAAAACAACCAAATCCGTATCCTTGTCCAGCATTTTCAATCTCTGCGCCACTTCATGCAGATTTTTATTAACCTCTCCGAGCTTTATGTCGTGAGGTATCATGGCAATTTTGATGTTGCGTGATGGCATGAGCGGTATTTTTTATTCAGTGGTAAATTTCTCAGGGTATTTACCGACAAATGGTTTATAATAATCCTTTATAGCCCGCATATCAGCTTCGATATCGGCAGATGGTGTAAATTCGTCACGAATCGTTATCAGTTTCCGTTTATAGTCAATTGCCCCTAAAACAATAGGAACATGCGCCTGAAGTGCGATATATAGAAATCCATGACGCCATTTTGACGTACGGCTGCGGGTACCTTCCGGAGTTATAGCGATTGCCATACGGGATGAATTGTTGAATTTATGGACAATGGTATCTACCAATGACGAACCTTTCCGTTTTGGTACAGGGATTCCGCCTATTGCCTTAAATATCAATCCCAATGGAAAGAAAAACCACGCCTCTTTCATAAGAAACCCAGCCTTCCTGCCAACTGCCGCATATGCCAATTTGCCAAGTATAAAATCCCAATTACTCGTATGTGGAGCGACACATATTATACACTTAGGATAGTCGGGGACTGTTATATCCACACTCCATCCGGCTATCCTAAGTAAGAATTTGCTTATGTTCATCGGCTATTTTAAGCGTTTGCTATTTTTTTATTCATCTCACGCTGAGCAGCGGGGAGCAGTTCATTCATTTGCTTAACGATTGCCTGAATGTGTTTGTTGAACTCCGCATAGAATACCTTATATGCATTTTTAAAGTATGCTCCTGCAGCATGGTGATATTCCTTTTTATTTCCAAAATCCTTTGGTGTCTTATCAAATGAGAAAGTAGCATTCTTAAGAGATTTTTGTTGTAATTCAGCAATCTCAAAGACTATTTCATTCATTTTCTCTGCGTTGATGCCATCAACATACTCACGAGCGAGAATGCACTCTACCGCTATCTCACCGCATATATATTTAATCTGTTTTTTAAGGTCTCGTTTGTTTGCCATAATCTTATAATTTAATAGGTTAATTGTTATATTCGTATAAAAATTTTCGTACTGCCGGAAAAGTTGCAGACAAGGTATGGTGACGTTCTGACTTCATCACATTATTATTGTTTGCATATTCAAGAAGAGGAATTTCCTCACCGGTAAGTTCTTTTATCTTATCTCGATACTTTGATGGATGTGCTGTAGCTAAAAATACACCTACTGAGCCTGTGGGGATATTATCAGCAAGAGCTTTACACGCCATAGCCGTATTACGATCCATCATATAACCAAATCTCTCATATACATCACGAATCTGGCTGTCTATTTCAGTTCCGCAGTATGTGTGGCACTCAATAATATTTGCCAAATCCGGAGATTCATGAATCAGATCATTAATCCGCGACAGGTTAGTACTCAATGCCCGATTATTGAATGCACTGACTGACAGTATGCCGTCACGGATGTCACCCCATAACCGGTCGGTACCATGACCCGCCGCCATAATATGTGTAATAGGAAGTCCCATCTGTTTCGCAAACAAAGCAGCGGTAAGATTTCCTAAATTGCCACAAGGCGTAGCTATGGTAATATCCGGAGATGTATATCCTGATGCCAATATTCGGGCATAAGCATGGAAGTAATAAAACGTTTGAGGAAGAAGTCTGGCTATATTTATTGAATTGGCTGATGTCAAATTAAGATTTTTATTCAACTCTTTATCGGCATAAGCCATCTTTACCAATTGCTGACATTCATCAAATGTACCGCGTATCTCAACCGGAATAATGTTAGGAGCCGAGATGACACTATTGTTTCGCTGCCAAAAAATCTTATCCTTGGGATGAAATATGAACACACGCACACCTTGAACACCGGAAAACGCATTTGCCACAGCCGATCCTGTATCTCCTGATGTGGCTACAAGTATATTAAGGCTTCTGCCATCACCAACTTCTCCGGTATTAACGAAGTGTTCTACAATTTTGGACATAAACCGTGCACCTATGTCCTTAAACGAACCTGTAGGACCATGATACAACTCAAGTGAATATACACGGTCTGTTATCTGAACGAGCGGGATAGGGAAGTTAAGTGTCTCTTTTACTATGGTATTTATCTCCTCAGCCCCTATATCAGATCCAAACAATGATGTGCCTACCACATAAGCTATATCGGTAAGGCTCATTTCCGATATATTTTTAAACAGAGCCTTGGGTATGTATGGTATGGAATAGGGCATATATACGCCACCGTCAGGTGCTGTGCTTTTAGTGACGGCATCGCATAGATCAGTAAGATAATTTCTTCCGTTAGTGCTATAATATTGCATGTCGCATAAAAGTTACATATGCAATAACAAAGATAAAGCAATAATTGTCATTAAACAATCGACGGAATCATAAATTTATGTAAAAATAGATTACCGTATATTTGCAATACTTATTATATCGGCAAACACACCGGCAGCTGTAACTTCAGCTCCGGCACCATACCCTTTAATCACCATCGGATACTCCTTGTAACGCTCAGTGGTGATGAGTATCACATTATTACTTCCTTCAAGATTATAAAATGGATGGGATGAATCAACCGCTTGCACTGATACAGAAGTGACACCCATATCCAATTGCGCAACAAAACGCAGACGCTTATTTTCGTTCTGCGCTTCAATGCGTAGCTCCTCCATACGCTCATCGGCATGCATCCTTACTGCATCGTAGAAGTCATCAATGGAACCCTCAAACAGAGAGTCTTCCAATATAGGTACATTAGCTACATCAGATTGCTCAACCACATATCCGGCTTCACGTGCTAAAATCACAAGCTTCCTTATTACGTCCACACCACTTAAGTCAATGCGTGGGTCCGGTTCGCTATAACCCAAGTCCTGCGCCTGCCGTATAGCCTTACTTATTGGTGTTTCCGCGCTTAAGACATTGAATATGTAATTTAATGTTCCGGAAACCACAGCCTGGATTCGAAGTATGCGGTCACCGCTATTAATAAGATTATTAATCGTGTTGATTATAGGCAATCCGGCCCCTACGTTTGTCTCAAACAGGAACTTTACATCTTTCTTACGAGCTATACTCTTCAATGTAGAGTATAATGAATAGTCTCCTGATGCCGCAATCTTATTGGCAGCAACCACATTGATATTGTTTGAAAGCATATCCTCGTACAATGACGCGATAGCAGGACTTGATGTGCAATCGACAAACACAGAATTGAATATATTCATCCCGATGACCTCGTTACGTATCACCGATGGCGAAGAGGAGATACCTTCACTTGCCAGTCTCCGGTCGTAATTGCTCAAGTCTATGCCATCACGGTCAAAGATTGCTTTTTTGGAATTGGCAATGCCCACTACCTTTAGCTTCAGAGCCTTTTGCTGCAATAAATTTGCCTGCTGATGGGCCAGCTGCTGAAGCAGGTGACACCCAATGTTGCCAATTCCAATAATAAAAAGATTGAGCACTTGAGTGTCAGACAGAAAAAAACTATCGTGTATTACATTCAGAGCTTTTTTCTGGTTTTTAAGTTCTATTACAAATGAAATGTTGGTTTCAGATGCACCCTGGGCACATGCAATAACATTGATACCGTTTCTACCCAAGGTGTTGAACAACTTTCCTGCAACGCCGGTAGCATGACGCATATTCTCACCAACCACCGCTACAGTTGCAAGGTTGTGTTCAACCTGCATTGGATTCAACTCACCGGTTTCCAATTCAGCGCTGAATTCCGTTTCCAATGCTCCAATGGCTCGTTCCGCATCGGCATTTCGTACTGCAAACGATGTGGTATTCTCACTTGATGCCTGCGATACCAGAAACACACTCACTCCATTACGCGCGAGAGCGTTGAATATACGTGCGTTTACACCAATGACACCAACCATACATAGTCCTGATACAGTAATTAGGCATGTATCGTTGATCGACGATATGCCTTTTATATCTTTACCTTCAGGAGCCGGACGTTGTTCACTGATACACGTACCGGGAGCCGTTGGATTAAATGTGTTTTTAATCTTTATGGGTATATTTTTATGGAATACGGGATATATCGTGGGAGGATAAATCACCTTTGCTCCAAAATTGCACAACTCCATCGCCTCAATAAACGACAGATGATCTATGACATAGGTATTATCTATCACCCGGGGGTCAGCAGTCATGAAACCATCCACATCAGTCCATATCTCCAGCACATCGGCATCAAGTGCCGCAGCGAGAATCGCGGCAGTATAATCACTTCCTCCACGACCGAGATTAGTAACATCGCCATTTGAATCGGAAGATATGAATCCGGGGACTATTGCAACCTTGAATCCGGCATTATCAAAAGTATCGTGGACAAGTTTTTGAGTAATGTCATTGTCCAACACATGCTTCCCAAATTGGTCAAGCGTTTTTATAAAACCACGTGAATCAAATAGTTCAGCATCTTTTATCACCTTGGAAATAATGGTGCTGGACAAACGCTCGCCATAGCTCACGATGATATCGAGCGAACGGGGAGACAGATCACGAATAAGACTAACACCCTTATATATATTACCAAGTTCATCAAGCAATGCGTCTACACGCTCTCGCACTTCGCTTTGATATTCCTGGGGAACAATCCCGCTTATAACATTGTGGTGACGGTCACGAATTTCATTGTAATGGGATTCATAGCTTACATCACCTGTCGCGGCTATCTTAGCGGTAGAAATCAATCGGTCTGTGAGACCTCCGAGCGCTGATACCACCACAATAACCTGCTCGGTACATTGCTCCACTATCGATTTTACATTGCGCAGGCTATCGACCGTACCCACTGATGTGCCACCGAATTTTAATACTTTCATCTTTTAGTTATTATATTTACCGAGGGTAATTCTATTATCTTAGAACTCACTTGAAAAATGGAATCTGATTTTAGGGAAGTCTGCCTGTGCCATCTGAAGAACATAATTGGAATCAGCCATAAACACATCACGTCCTTCACGGTCGGTAGCCATGAACTGGTGCTTGCGTTTCTTAAATGCAGCAAGCGCTTCGGCATCGTCACTTTCAATCCAACATGCCTTGAACATAGACAAAGGCTCCCAACGGCATTGCGCGCCATACTCATGCAACAAGCGGTATTGTATCACCTCAAACTGGAGTTGACCGACCGTACCTATAATCTTACGGCCATTAAACTGGTTGGTGAACAATTGAGCTACGCCCTCATCCATCAACTGCTGAATACCTTTCTCCAATTGCTTCGATTTCATCGGGTCTGTATTCTCGATATATTTGAACATCTCAGGAGAAAAGCTTGGAAGCCCCTTGAAGTGCAATTGTTCACCCGAAGTCAGAGTGTCTCCGATTTTGAAATTACCGGTATCCGGGATACCCACGATATCTCCGGGATAGGCTTCATCAACAATATTCTTCTTTTGAGCCATAAATGCCGTGGGTGCGGCAAATTTCATGACCTTACCCGAACGTACATGTTTGTATGGCGCATTGCGTTCAAATTTCCCGGAACATACTTTGACAAACGCTATACATGAACGGTGATTCGGGTCCATATTGGCATGAATCTTGAATACAAATCCCGAGAAATTTTCTTCCGTGGGATCTATCTTACGCTCTTCTGCCTGCACCGGACGTGGGGTAGGGGCTATCTGCACAAAGCAATCCAATAACTCCTTGACTCCAAACGTATTTAATGCCGACCCAAAGAATACCGGAGCAACTTGTCCACTAAGATAGTCAGCGGTATCAAACTCGGGATATACCCCTTCAATCAGCTCAAGATCCTCACGCAACTTCTCGGCATCCTGAGTACCTACAGCGTCATCAATACGTGAATCATTAACGTCGTCAATCTCCACACGTTCCGACACTTTCTGTTTGTTGGGGGTGAACAAATCCAGCGAATTTTCATAGATATTGTACACACCCTTGAATTTTGCACCAATATTTATCGGCCAACTCAGCGGACGCACATTGATTTTTAATTCAGCTTCGAGTTCATCTAAAATCTCAAACGGGTCACGTCCCTCGCGGTCAAGCTTGTTCACAAAGATGATTACCGGTGTGTTGCGCATGCGGCACACCTCCATCAGCTTGCGGGTCTGCTGCTCTACGCCTTTCGCCACATCAACAACTATAATTACACTATCGACAGCCGTAAGCGTGCGATAAGTGTCTTCTGCAAAATCCTGGTGTCCGGGGGTGTCGAGGATATTGATTTTGTAATCTCCATAATTGAAACCCATAACGGAGGTAGCTACGGAGATGCCGCGTTGCTTCTCTATCTCCATCCAGTCACTGGTTGCAGTCTTTTTAATTTTGTTGGATTTGACCGCTCCGGCTATATGTATAGCGCCACCGAAAAGTAGCAATTTTTCCGTCAGGGTAGTTTTTCCGGCGTCCGGGTGCGATATAATGGCAAAGGTACGTCGGCGATTTATTTCATCAGTTAGTTGTGACATTGTATTAAGGCGTCATTAAAAATTGTATTGGTAAATGCTTTGATTACACATCTTTGATACGATTGATGCATCTCTCAAGGCTCTCCTCCCAATGTGGTATATCTATATCGTATGTCTTTTTTATTAGAGTTTTGTCCAATATACTATATGGCGGACGGGTAGCAGCGGTAGGGTAGTCCTCTGTAGCTATAGGCAATACCCGGCACGTAGTAATACCGCACATTCGGTGTATCGACTTGGTAAAGTCATACCAGGAACATGCGCCCTCATCAGAAAAATGATATATACCGGGAACCCATTGACGGGATTGCAATATAGCCACTATAGCTTCTGCTAAATCACTGGCGTATGTCGGAGTGCCTATCTGGTCACATACCACCCGCAGTTCATCACGCTCTTTCCCTAAACGCATCATTGTCTTCACAAAATTATTTCCGTATGGAGAATACAGCCATGCAGTACGTATAATAATGGCTTCGGGGCATAACGAAAGTAATACCATCTCGCCTTTGCGTTTCGACGTACCGTAATGAGACATCGGGTTAACCTTATCCGATTCGCGATAGGGACGATGCGCCGTACCATCAAATACATAATCGGTGGATATATGTATTACCTTAGCTCCGGATTTGGAAGCGGCAGTAGCAAGATTCCTAACTGCGTCATAATTTATCTGATAGCAGGTTGTCTGATCCGACTCCGCCTTATCTACAGCCGTATATGCAGCACAATTTATAATATGGGTAAATTCACCCGCCGACACAAACTTTTCCACAGCATTATCATCCGTAAGGTCAAGTTCAGCGATGTCGGTATATGTAGTTAAGCCAGGCATCTTACACTCAAGTATATTGCGCATTTCATTGCCTAACTGCCCTAAAGCACCTGTTACTAATAATTTCATATCGGTCATTGCTTTTATCGGATGCAAATTTACTCAAAATAAATGATTTTTGACAGCTTTACATTGCTGAAACGAGAGGTGCCGTCTTTATTCTGCGGTACACATGTACCGTTATTGCCATTATCGCCAAAAAACATTACTTTTGTATTTATGATTGAAATCACAAACAATATCCGCAAACTTGTTTCGTCGCTTAGCGAGACCAAGCACCGCAAGCGGTCAGGTCTTTTCAAAGCCGAAGGTACCAAATGCGTATTGGATACCGCAGAAGCGTTTGACTCCAAATATATATTTGCCACAGAAAAATGGATTGACGAATATGGCACACAACTGCCGATACTCAGCCGATCGACATTGGTAAAATGTTCATCCAAGGATTTGGAACGCATGAGCGGACTTACAACACCGCCACAAGTTATAGCTGTATATCACATCCCCGAATTTACCCTGTGCCCGGATAATATCACGCAAGAACTAACATTGGCTCTTGATTCAATCCAAGACCCGGGCAACCTTGGCACTATCATACGTACCGCCGATTGGTTTGGCATTCGTGATATCTTATGCAGCAATACTACCGCTGATGTCTACAATCCCAAGGTGGTTCAAGCCACTATGGGTGCCATATCGCGAGTCAGGCTTCATTATTGCGATTTGAAATCAGTGATAAGTGCTATTGCCGATTCCGTTCCCATATACGGCACATTCCTTGATGGCGAAAACATTTACTCATCTGCGCTTGACGGCAAAGGCATAATAGTAATGGGAAATGAGGGGAATGGTGTTTCGGATGATGTTGCTCAATTGATTGACAAACGCCTTTACATTCCATCATATCCCTACGGTGCCGCTACATCTGAATCACTGAATGTAGGTATCGCAACGGCAATAACGCTTTCGGAATTTCGTAGACGCATAATATAATTGGACTATGGCAAAGACTAAAACTATATGGTTTTGTACCGAATGTGGAGCTGATTCTCCCAAATGGCAAGGACGCTGTCCGGCTTGCGGAGCCTGGAACACCATGGTTGAAGAGAAAGTCGATACCCGTAGCTCCAAGGGGGGCTTAGTAGCACGGTCCATAAAATCCCGCCCCCAAAAGGTATCGGAAATAGAAGTCGTTGATGAAGCACGCATATCGATGCCAAGTCATGAGCTTAACCGTGTGTTGGGCGGAGGATTGGTCAAGGGGTCGCTTGTACTTATTGGAGGGGACCCCGGTATTGGTAAATCCACACTCGTGCTCCAGAACATTCTATCAATAAAAACCAAACGCATTCTGTATGTTTCCGGTGAGGAGAGTGCGACACAGCTCAAAATGCGTGCCGACAGAATAGGACGTGTTAGCGACAATGTGTATATAGCCTGTGAAACATCATTGGAAAATATCATGGAGCATATCTCCGATACGGAACCGGAGATTGTTGTGGTAGATTCAATCCAGACCATTGCATCCGACAGCATAGAATCATCGGCAGGAAGCGTAAGCCAAGTGCGCGAATGCTCGGCTCAACTGCTTAAATATGCCAAGGAAAGCGGCGTACCAGTATTGCTCATCGGACATATCAACAAAGAGGGAAGCATAGCCGGTCCGAAAGTTTTGGAGCACATCGTAGATGCTGTGTTGCAATTCGAAGGCGACCGACACTACATGTACCGCATATTGCGTTCTATCAAGAACCGATTCGGCAGCACTTCCGAACTCGGAATTTATGAGATGTGCCAACGTGGACTTAGGGAAGTGGCAAATCCTTCAGAAATGCTTCTGAACTTTAATTCCGGCAATGACGAGCTGTCAGGAGTTGCTGTCGGAATCACATTGGAGGGCATACGTCCGTTTTTGATCGAGGTTCAGGCTTTAGTTAGCACTGCGGCTTATGGTACTCCCCAAAGATCAGTCACCGGTTTTGATGCCAAACGCATGAACATGCTGCTTGCGGTACTCGAAAAACGTGTCGGGTTTAAATTAGCTCAAAAGGATGTGTTTCTTAACATTGCCGGTGGCCTTAAAGTAAACGATACTGCCCTTGACCTACCTGTAATATGTGCGATTCTTTCATCAAATGTGGATATGACTATACCTCATGGGACATGTATGGCCGGCGAAGTGGGATTATCAGGTGAAATCAGACAAGTCACCCGTATAGAACAGCGCATATCTGAGGCTGAAAAACTGGGAATGAAATCAATCATAATACCTTGCCATAACTTGAAAGGCATTGACCGCTCAAAATTCAACATCCACATAGAGGAAGTATCAAAAGTTGAAGAAGCATTCCGCACACTTTTCTCGTAACTTTTGTACACGCTAACATATACACCAATCTACATCTCAAATGATGCAGCGATTTATCATAACCGCTATACTCTTGTCCGCAATATTTGTGTGCCATAGCTATGAGACCACCTCATTGAAATCACAACTTGAATCAATAATTGCGGAATACAAAGCGACAATAGGAATTGCCGTAAGTGATGACCATGACACAATTGCCGTAATTAATAATGACATACGGTACCCGATGATGAGCGTATTCAAAGTTCATGTCGCATTGACTGCACTCAAAAAGATGCAATCAGAAAGAATATCTCCGGATAGCATCGTACTTATTCCTGAAGAATATCTAAGATATGGAACTTACAGTCCGCTACGAGATGCAACCGGAGGAAAATCCGTATCATTGCCGTTGAGAGAAATAATTGATTACACAATATCCCTCAGCGATAATAACACGTGTGATTACCTCATTGAATTTTGCGGAGGAACCGAAAATATTAATGATTTTATAAAATCGATCGGAATAGGGGAGACCAATATCACATGTACGGAAGATGACATGCACCGTGACATAAATTATTGCCACAATAACTGGGCGACCCCGACATCAATAATCCGTTTATTGCAATATATTTATAATGGTAAAATAATCAATGGCACGTATCTCAATTGTCTTATGCAATCTATGCTTGCCACATCTACCGGAATGGACAAACTCCGAAGGGGTATACCCGAAGATATTGCCTTAGCTCATAAAACCGGCAGTTCCGACAGGTTGCCGAATGGGGTTAAAATAGGGGACAACGATGTCGGCATTATATTTATGCCCGACGGAAGATTATTATACTTGGCTGTATTTATAACAAACTCAACAGAAAATGACACAACAAACGCCTTTATAATTTCCCAAATAGCCAATTGCGTTATAAAATATATAAACCAGGCGTCCTCAGCAAATTAGATTGGTTGCCTATTTGTCATAATTGCTTTTGTATATAGCCTACCATATCTTGCATATTCTCACACCCGAGAAGATACTTTCTACCACTTTTCAAGGTAACGAGAAAGCACTCTGATGATTTACCGTAGTATGCAAAATATTTGTCTATTGACGGATCGCTGAACCATCCCCAGTATCCAAACCATCCACCGCTACAGCATATCCGTCGCTCAGCCATTGTTGGAGGACATACGGTCACACTTTCGATATCTGACAATGGAATGCGCTTTACTCGCAACGATCTACGAATACACAATTCATTACTATCGCAGGATATGCTCATAGGCATGTAATACAATGCCAGTGCCATCCAAACAACCAGAATCGCACATATTATGTAGTTTATTATATCATCACTACTGAAATATAATACTACAAGGAGTAATATCACACAACTCACCGATAGGATTAAAGAGAATGTACTCAATTTCACAATCTGTTTCATACTGTTCTTTTTTAAAAGCAATCAGTTGCAAAAATAGTAATAATCATAAGGTTATCAAATATTATCACAAATAATCACAATATAAAAATAACGCAGATGCAGTACAATAAGACTGCAAACTGCGTTAATACTAAAGTGTTTATATTTCGTTCTTATCGTGAAGATTAACGCGGGAGAACGTTTACAGTCAATTTCTCATAAGCGCGTTCAGCTTTTGCAATAGCTTCCTCTGTTGAATCTGCCGTAGCCAATATTACGCCCATTCTACGGTGTCCTTTCACTTCAGGTTTACCGAATATGCGTATCTGAACTCCAGGCTCTGAAAGCACATTCTCCAGATTGTCCATTTCAATTTTATCAGTGTCACCTTCCACGACTATGGCTCGGGATGCCGATGGACCATAGAAACGTATTGCTGGCACAGGCAAGCCAAGCAACGCACGTGCATGCAATCCGAATTCACTTAAATCCTGCGATATCATTGTCACCATGCCTGTGTCATGAGGGCGGGGGGATACTTCGCTGAATATCACCTCATCGCCCTTAATGAACAATTCTACGCCAAAAATACCGTAACCACCAAGCGCGTCAGTGACTTTACGGGCTATTTCCCGTGCTGACTCCAACGCCTTTGCTGACATGGCTTGTGGCTGCCAAGAATAACGATAATCTCCATCCACTTGCACATGGCCTATTGGTTCACAGAAAGTTGTACCTGAGATACTACGCACAGTAAGCAAGGTGATTTCGTAGTCAAATTTCACAAAGCCCTCCACGATTACGCGTCCGGCTCCGGCTCGGCCTCCTTCTTGCGCTGTTTTCCAAGACTGTTCAATATCGTTCTCGGATTTAATCACACTCTGACCATGTCCCGATGAACTCATGATTGGTTTTACTACACATGGGATACCGATATTACTTACCGCAGTCTTAAACTGCTCATAATCTGAGGCAAATTCATAAGGAGATGTAGTAATGCCCAACTCCTCTGCAGCCAAACGGCGTATGCCCTCACGATTCATGGTCAACCATGCGGCCCTGGCTGTAGGAGTCACATGATATCCCTCTTTTTCAAGTTCAACGAGGGTAGGGGTGGCAATCGCCTCTACCTCCGGTATGATATGATCCGGACGTTCTGTTTCTATTATCTCTTTAATAGCTTCACCATCAAGCATATTCACTACGTATGAGCGATGTGCTACTTGCATAGCCGGAGCATTCGCATAGCGATCACACGCTATTACTTCCACATTATAGCGTTGGAGTTCCAATGCCACTTCTTTACCTAATTCGCCACTCCCAAGCAGCAACGCCTTGCGTCCGACCGGGGTCATAACTGAGCCTATCTTTGCCATAAATCCTATGTTGTGAAGTATTTCAAAATTTCCTATGCAAAGTTAATCCATTATAGTTAATCTGCAAAATGCCATAGACCGATAGGGAATCTAACGCCAATAATCGGCAATAGCAATTTGAGATTGCAAGCCCGAGCAAATTATCCCCAAAGATTAAACTTATGTAAACCAAGCATTACACAAATCCGTTGGTGCAATAATATATGTAGACGTGATATAAAATTTAGCTCCGTTTCTTTATATGCTATATTATTACCATAATGACGATATCTCGACCATCCAGATTGCTATAAATAGGGAAGCCCATTAATTACCGCACGTGCTATTTAACATAATCCCCATTATGAGAAAATATATGGCGAGAATCCGATTATTACCGAATACCCGCCATTATGGATTAATTCACGATACTGCTAAATATTATCTTGAGATTTAGATTCGTTGAATGTCTTGGCCATTTGACTACGCGCTACTGAAAGTTGCTTTTCAAGCCGGGCTTTATTCAATTGAGTAAGCTTGCAATCCCGGATTGACATTGCAGTCTCATATACCTGAGCTATAGCTTCCCGTTGGTTTTCCGGCAAAGGCATTGAGTAACTCGATGAACCGTGGATTGTCAATATCAAAGGTTCATTTCTATGTTTCATGACAAATTTGCCAACGCTATCACATTCCGCTTGGATAAACGTTATTATTTCCACACCTGAGGCACGGTCATTGCGTTCTCCATCAAACTCCACAACTGAAGAGCGCGCCTCTTCACCATTGCAAGCAACGCTGAATGACGTACTCTTTACTAAACGTTTTGAAGTTGATAGAATATAAAACTGCCCATCCGGACTCATCCTTGCATGCAAACCAGGTACCGAACCGGCATCGATTCCTTTAGCCGTAGTACCGACATAATATCCTTCAACCGGATTGGAAACGTACGAAAGCAATCTATTTAGTGAATCACCTTTCAGTAATTGCACAACAGCAACACTATCAGCTACTTGTAAATCTATCAGTGTCTGTTTCTCAATCACTTGGGGACGTAGATGCATTGCTTGCCGACGTATATCTACTTCTGCAGGATATGTTTTATCTATTGAATCAAGCAATTCCAATGCCAAACTATAATTACCTGATTCATACAATTCCGTAGATTGGGTTAACAGACCTTCTGCCAATTCCTTATCGCGATTTCCGCAGGAAGTTCCAATCATTGCCACGCCCAAGGATATGGCTATCACAGATTTAGTTACTACGTTGTACATCTTTTACTCCTTTAACTGTGGTTATTTTCTTTATTAGATTTTCTAAAACTTCAGTATTCTCCACTCCAACAACCAGATACCCATGGAAAATACCATCGTGCGAATCAATGGATATATTCCGCAATGACGCCTTAGGTTCCTTGGCTATAATCGAGGATATATTTGTAACAATTCCAATATCGTCGTTGCCCACTACGCGTATAGTCGAAGCAAATTGATTACCAGACTTGCCCGACCACCGGGTAGTGATTATTCTATAAGGATATCGTTCACGGATATTACGTGCATTCGGACAATTTACCCGGTGGATTTTAATAACCCCCTCGGCTGATACGAAACCGAACACATCATCGCCATATATAGGATTACAACATTTCGACAATCTGTAATTGATGCCCTTGACGTTGTCCCCTATCACCAAAACATCATCACCGCTCCCCTCCTCTTTCACCACCGATTGCATGGTAAATTCTTCAGCAGAGGTTTTTTCAGCTGCGGATGCCACAGCTTCTATCTTAGCTTCGAATGCCTCATATTCGGCTATAATATCATTGACATCCAATACTTCCGATGCTATTGCATTATAGAAATCTGTTACAGTCTTATAGCCGAGTTTCTTGATGATTTTCATCATCAAAGATTCATCTACATCTATTTTACGGTTTTTGAAACGGCGCTGCAATAGCTCTTTTGCCAATTCAGCCGAACGATTATTTATTTCGTTTACCGCCTGACGTATCTTATTCCTGGCTTTAGATGTCACCACCATAGAAAGCCAGTCAAGTTTTGGAACTTGATTATTCGAAGTAAGAATTTCTACGGTATCACCACTGGTCAACTTATGGTTAAGTTTCCGGCTTTTGCCATTCACTTTTCCACCTATGCACGAACAGCCAAGTTTAGAGTGTATATTGAAGGCGAAATCAAGCACGGTAGCACCAAGTGGCAATTTGTACAAATCTCCTTTAGGAGTAAACACAAACACCTCTTTACTGTAAAGATCCATCTTCAGGTTCTTCATCAGCTCCATAGGTCCTGATTGCGCGTCTTCCAATATATCACGCACATGGTTCATCCATGTATCAAGATTATTTTCACTCTTTATACCTTTGTATTTCCAATGCGCGGCAACTCCGGTTTCAGCGATTTCATCCATACGTCGTGAGCGGATCTGCACCTCCACCCATTTATCGTCAGGTCCTAATACCGTTATATGTAGAGATTCATATCCATTGGACTTAGGCACAGAAAGCCAGTCTTTCAGACGTGCCGGATTTGGCTGATACATATCAGTGATCAACGAGTAAGCAAGCCAGCACTCACTTCTTTCGCGCTCACGTGGCACATCCAAAATAATGCGTATGGCAAACAAATCATATATTTGTTCCACATCATTATGTTGCTTCATCATCTTATTCCAGATGGAATAAATGGATTTTGTACGGCCCTTGATATCAAACTTAAGCCCTTCGCGCTCCAATGCTGCCTTAACTGGAGTTATAAATGAGTCTATGTATGCGTCACGACTTCGCTTCGTTTCGTTAAGTTTTCGTGCTATACGCGTAAACATGTCGCGGTTAGTGTATTTAAGCGACATATCCTCCAGCTCACCCTTAATCTTATATAATCCCAGTCTATGAGCCAAGGGTGCATAGAGATAGCTTGCTTCCAAAGCCACTTCCCTAACCATATCTTCCGCCGGATGATGGTTGATGGAACGCATCAACACCAATCGGTCTATAATCATTATTATGATTACACGTATATCCTCTGCAAATGTCAGCATCAGATTCCTGAAGTTTTCGGAAGCTACGGCTGCGTGACGTTTATACAAATCCTGCACATTCTGAAGCCCCTCCACTATCTTAGCGACATCTTCATCCCAAGTCGAACGGATTTCCTCTACATCCAATGACTCCGATTTCAATAAATCAGCAAGCATTATAGCTATAACCATATTGCGGTCAGCGCTAACGCCCTCACACAATGCCTTGGCTGTAGACATCCCATGTAGGATAGGATGTATTCCAAAACGGTCACGCACACCACCCCCGGAGGTCATGGCACGAGATATGGTAGAGCGCAACTGACGGATATCGTCACTGAGCCTAATGTTGGAAGTGTATCGGTATAAATCGCGAAACAGCGATTTTAACATCTCTTTTTCCTTAGGGCTGAAACTGTTGTCAACCATGATAATAGCACTATGTATTGGAAATATATAAGCGGGCAACCATAGCACATGCCGGTTGCCCCATTCGCAAAAATACAATTTTTTTATATTCGTACAAAATTATATCTGCGATAACTCACGTGATTATCAAAACCACAGCTTATTTTTCAGAATTATACGGTTCTTCAGAACGCGGATTATTGTTTAACGTAGCCGTACGTTCCTTCACCAATGCAGCATCCGTCTCATTGCCGTCAGCTTCATTGACAGCTATTCCGGAATATTCTTTCGACGCCTGATTTACAGTCATGTCCGCCTTCTTATTGCGGCAACAACATCTCTTTTTATTTTCCATAGTCATAATTTTGAATTTTGATGTTAATTTAAATCTTTGTGTCATTAAATTAACACCATTCAATGCGCTATGGTTTTATTCAAGCGGCAACTTATTTAATTGCTCTATATAGTCCAAAATATTCTCTCTGCCGGTTTTTGTTTCCGACGATGTGACAAATATCGGTGGTAGCTCCTCCCAGCTTTCCAAAAGATAATCGCAATAATTGTTTATATTACGCTTGGCGGCTTCTTTACTCAACTTGTCTACTTTCGTAAACACTATACTGAACGGAACACCATTCTCCCCAAGCCATTCAAAGAATTCCACATCTATCTTTTGTGGAGCATGACGTGAATCGATAAGCACAAACAGATTTGTCATCTGCATGCGGTTCAATATATAGTTTTCTATGATTTTGCGCAGTCCGTCGCGACTACTTTTGCCACGTTGAGCGTATCCGTATCCGGGCAAATCCACAATATACCATGAATCATTGACCAGAAAATGGTTTATAAGCATCGTTTTACCGGGTGTAGCCGATGTCATGGCAAGCCCCTTGCGTCCAGTAAGCATATTTATTAGCGATGACTTACCCACATTGGACCTTCCGATAAACGCATATTCATGACGGGATTCCGGCGGGCATTTCTTAACGTCGGTATTGCTTATTACAAAGCGGGCATTATTTATTATCATAAACGAACTTATTATTTCATTAAAAACAGTCGGACGATAAGCCGGGTTATGTCAGTGGACGCGCTTCCCGAAAAGGGGCTACAGCCCACGTTCCGTCATTTATCTGAACCGCATGTCACCATACGGCTTAAGCAGCCTACCCCCCGGCAATGGACGAGCAATCCTTAAATGCCGGTATACTTGGCCTTGCAACCCATAAGGCGTGCGGCATGCCATATTACTATGACACCCGGTGGGCTCTTACCCCGCCTTTTCACCCTTACCGTACCAAATGGCACGGCGGTTATTTTCTGTCACGCTACTCTACCGTCACCGATAGCTTCCCGTTAGGAAATATGGTGCTCTATGTTGCCCGGACTTTCCTCACACCGCCATTATGTCGGTGAGCGACGGAATGTCCGACTGTGCTGCAAAAGTACATAAAAATAGTGTGACTTCACGAGACATCGCTGAATTTATTTCATGTCATACATAAAACGATATTATTTTATTTCTCGCCCCAACGCCATCGAAGCGGATACCGGGAAGTATGCAACAGCAGCCTCAAAGAGGTACCGTAGCTAAAATAGGCCCATATCCAATCTATAAGCACCGATAGTTTATTGCGCATACCCAATATGGAAATGAGATGCACAAACATCCATGCCAACCATGCCAATCGTCCCGACAAATGAACATTATTTAAATCAGCCACGGCAAGATTCCGTCCTACTGTCGCCATCGTTCCTTTATTGTTATAGTGGAATTCTTTTTCAAACGCATCACCATTAAGATTCTTTGCCAGGGTTTCACCTTGTTGGATAGCTACTTGTGCCAATTGAGGATATCCCTTTGGGTAGTCTTCCGTTGTCATCAACGCAATATCTCCCAATGCAAATATCCCATCCACACCGACCACGCGATTAAATTGGTCCACCCTTATTCTATTTCCCGCTCCGAGCGGCATATCATATCCGGAAAAATCAAAAGTTACTCCAGTAATACCGGCAGTCCATATCACCATACCGGCACTTATTTCCAAACCATCATCCAACGTAACCACATTATTCTCGTATGATTTCATGAGATGGTTCAATTTCACATCCACGAGCAACTCCCCAAGATATTTCAACGACTCGTCCTGCGCTTTAACGCTCATTGCCCCAAGCAGTCTTGTAGACCCTTCGAGAAGGGTTATTTTCACATCCTCCACAGGAATTGACCGGTATTCCCTCGGCAATATATAACGTTTCATCTCCCCCAGCGCACCTGCAATTTCCACCCCGGCAGGTCCGCCTCCTACCACTACAAAACTGAGCAGACGCTTACGTTCGGCTGCATCATGGCAAATGCTCGCACGTTCAAGACGTGAAAGTATCTCATCACGACAACGCATTGCCTGAGCTGTGCTTTTAATAGTATATACGCTCTTTATCAAATCAGGATTGCCGAAAAAGTTGTTTGTGGTACCTGCCGCAATCACAAGATAGTCATAAGCCAATGTCTCGTATTCCGTCTCCACACGTTTATGTTCAACATCTATGGTTTTTACTTCCCCCATATGAAAATAAGCACCTCTCCCCTTACCTTTGCGCAATTCCCTGCGAAACGGGAAACAGATGCTGCCCGGTTCAAGTCCACTTGACGCTATCTGATAGAAAAGCGGAGGAAAACTGTGGTAGTTATTCCTGTCCACAAGTACCACCTCATATTTTTGCTTATCTATATGTTTCAGAAAATTGAGACCGGCAAAGCCACCGCCAACAATCACTATACGTTGTCTACGCTTCATAAGATACATTATTTAACAATGATATAACGCAGACACGCTTGCCATTGTTTGTGCCAAATAACTATCAGAAATCCAGAATACGGTATTTCGCAATCGCCTCCCGCCTTGTGCAATAATTGAAATGCCACCATTCACTTCGCAATGGCTGGAAACCTGCCTTGCGCATAACACTCCGCAGCAATAAACGGTTTTTGCGTTCATCCTCGGTTATTACCTTAAGTCGGACCAAATCATACTCTCGGTCTATGTTCGCCTCTTTCCCCAGGTGATCCACTTTAGTACCCATCGGAAGTTCCTTTCCATACTTATCTACAATTGTAATGTCCACCGCCATACCGTAATTATGCAATCCGCCACCACGCGCCGGATTACTAACATACGGAGCTTTCGAGGTTCCTCGCACAGTTTGGTACATGCGCCGTTGGGCCGACATAGGACGAGATGCATCACACACCTTCAATTTATATTCCGGATTCACCTTTCTAAGTTCTTTAGCAGCCACAGCCAACGCTTTAGCCGCTTTGGGATGAAGATAAGCTTTGGTAAGCCCATGATACATAGCTTCCCCTACAAAGTTATCAGCACCGGCATACATAAGATCCACCACTATTGTCGAATCAAGCCCCTTTATATCCACCATTCCATAACGTTTCATCAACTCGTCCATACTTTGGGCTGATAAATTGATGAATGCGAATGCGAGCATACATATCGTCAACCAAAACCTCATAGCACAATATTATTCATTTTATCGGTCAAAAATAATCAAAAGCCACTATAATGGCAAACTCACTGTTGAGAATTCTTAACGTTCATTACTATGTTTGCATGAATGGTTTTAATTAAATTTGCCATTCAGCTAATTTATAACAATGAAACTACGTCTTGCTTCGATAACATTATTTCTATCGGCAATCCTACATATTCAAGCGCAAATCAACACTGACCAGGTATTGCAGGTCGGACGCAATGCACTTTATTTCGAGGATTATGTTCTATCCATTCAATACTTTAACCAAGTCATTGCAGCTAAACCTTATTTAGCACAGCCATATTTTTTCAGAGCTCTCGCCAAATTCAATCTTGACGATTTTAAAGGAGCAGAAGAAGATGCCACAATGGCTATTGAACGCAACCCGTTCATTACCGATGCCTACGAACTACGCGGGGTTTCACGCCAGAATCTTGGGAAAACCGATGAAGCGATAACCGATTATGACCAGGCATTGTCAATGCTTCCCGAGAACAAAGGCATACTATTTAACAAGGCTCTTGCGCAAGAATCCGTCAAGGACTATGATGCTGCTGAAAAAAGTTTTGCCACATTACTCGAGTCCCATCCGGGGTTCGACGGAGGATATATCGGACGAGCCAAATTACGCATGGCTGCCAAAGATACAGTCGGAGCCATTAACGACATTGACAAAGCTCTCGAACTGAACAAAAACGCAGTCAACGCCTATGTGATGCGAGCTGACATTGCCATAAACCGCAATCAAGATTATAAGCAGGCCCTCGACGATATGAATGAAGCGATACGCCTTCAACCCCATTATGCCGGCTACTTCATAAACCGCGCATTTCTACGCTACAAGCTGGATGATTATTTCGGAGCCATGAGTGATTATGACTATTCACTTCAGCTTGATCCACTTAACTATATGGCGTTATACAACCGCGCACTTCTTAGAGCCGAAGTTCATGATTACAACCGCGCTGTCGATGATTTGAATCAGGTACTCACATTAAAAACAGATGATTACCGTGCTCTTTACAATCGTGCTATAATTTACCGTGAACTCGGTGATTATCATAAGGCAATAGCTGATATAAATAAAGTCATCGAAGCTTTCCCTGACCTTGCAGCCGCTCATTTCTTGCGTTTCGATATAAAACGAGCCATGGGCGACCGCTCGGCAAATAATGATTACAACCATTCCATGGCTCTTGCCAAACAAATGGTGAAAAGCGATGGCTCCAACCCATCCATGTCTGAATTTTTCGGTTCTTCGTCGGAACAGTCAGACTCCATTTCCGAGCCCCAAGAGATAGTCGCAGCACGTTTCTCCACTCTTCTTACCATAAACGACAATTCCAATGTAGAACAGGAATTCAACAACAAGAACATTCGGGGCAAAGTACAAGACCGGAATTTCACCATTGATATTGAACCAATTTTCACAGTCACATACTATACCTCGCCTACCGAGCTGAAACCTACAGGCGACTATCTGCGTGAGGTTGATGACATAAACCGTACACATGCCCTGCACTATCTCCTGCAAGTGACCAATCGTGAAGTAACATTGTCAGAACCGGAAGAGATTGAAAAACATTTCCAATCCATCGATTACTACAACTCATACCTTGCCACACACACTCCACGCGCCATAGACTATTTTGGACGTGCAATGGACCAGATGACTGTACACAATTACCGGGCCGCCATTGACGATTATACCCGCGCCATTGATGCCGCACCAGATTTCACCCTCGCTTATTTCATGCGTGCCATAGCTCGCTACCGTAATTACCTTACCGAACAGGCAGGCAATGCAGAATCCCCCAACAACCCACACTCCTCAATAGGGCTATCCCAACTTCCAAAAGGACGCACTGAACTGCAAGGTGTAATCAATGATTTGGAACAAGTCATAAAACTTTCACCGTACATGGCTATAGCACATTACAATAAAGGTGTGATTCTTATCCTTATGCAAGACTACACATCAGCCCTGAGTGCATTCAATAAAGCCATAGAGTTAAAACCTGATTTTGGTGAGTCATTTTACAATAGAGGATATGTCTATTTCCGTCTCGGAAACCGAACTGCAGGCACTGCCGACCTCAGTAAAGCAGGAGAATTAGGTGTTGTACCTTCATATAATCTACTCAAACGCATGTCGCGCTAAGTAGGTATTTACGTAATTCCATTATCCCTATTTTTTAAGGATTGCTCATTGTTGCGGCGCGATTTGAGACAATGCTCTGCGAGTGAGCACCCTTCGCATTCTGTCTGCTCATTGCCGCACGAAGTGGGGTTACCACGGTGCAATATACGCCGTACGCCCCACACGACACATAAAATCAAGGCGATTGCCACGCCGCCTAATTGCAGTACATCATTACAATCCATTCCAGAGGTAGCTTTATATTTTTAAAACACGCCTAAGACGCAGGAATTCCGTCTCAAAATTCGGAGTTAGAATGTCTTTACCTATTGCAGCGGATATGTCATCAATGGACCAAAACCTCAAATCATCAATTTCATGTTCCTCGGCTTGTGGCACGAAATCATCACTCACTGTCACGGTATAGCCATTTATCAGCTCATGTTCTATTGGGGACGTGAATTCGTACACAAACAATGGTTTCGGTTCAACTACTTTCAATCCTATCTCCTCCCGCGCTTCCCTTACAAGGGCAGAATGCACGTCCTCGCCCCAATCTACATGCCCACCCACAGCAGTATCCCATTTGCCGGGTTGGATTTTCTTGGACAAGGAACGTTTCTGTAACAATAAATCTCCATTGCGATTGAACACATGCAGATGTACCACCGGATGCAGTAACATCGAACCGCTATGGCATTCGCTTCGCGAAGCCTTTCCAATCACATGCCCAGACACATTCACTATCGGGAGTATTTCTTCATTTTGAGACATATTGTTTAGCTATTAGTTTGTTCAGTTTTGCCGGAGTCAGGCTTGGATCATATTCTGCGAATGACAGTCTCATATCGCACCCTTCGGCATAACGGCTACAACCAAATGCGGATTTACCTTTCAACAAATGACCTTGTCCACATTTGGGACATGCAATCTGCTCCAATGACTTTATTGAGGGTTTACGAGTTTTCGCTTGTTCTTTACCACCCTTCTTTTCATTCGCTTTCTTTTCGGGTTTAGACGTGTCCTCAATTTTTATCTTACGCGACTGATTATCGCTTAGCACATTTATAACTATGTGTCCAATCAGTTCCTTAAGTTCATCAATGAATGCCGATGCACTATAATCGCCACGTTCTATCCTTCGTAGCTTATTCTCCCAAATACCGGTCAGTTTAGCACTTTTTAAAAGCTCTTCATTAATCATTGAAATCAGCTCTATTCCGGCTTGCGATGCATGGATAGTCTTTCGTTCACGATACAGGTAGCCCCGTTTGAATAGGGTCTCGATTATAGCCGCGCGTGTTGAAGGCCGACCTATACCATTCTCCTTCATGGCATCGCGCAGCTCTTCGTCATCAACCATTTTTCCGGCACTTTCCATAGCACGCAGCAATGTACCCTCGGTATAATATTTGGGCGGTTGAGTAGCTTTTTTCAAAAGCGACGGCTCATGCAATCCATGCTCACCGATTTCAAATGGCGGCAAAACCGGTTCTTCGCTTCCCTGCTCACCACTTTCAGCCTTGTCCTTGTCGGTAGCGTAAATTTCACGCCATCCGGGTTCCAATATAGTCTTGCCGGTGGCCTTGAATGCAACAGTATCGACCGTAGCATTAACTGTTGTCGTAGAGAAGATACAATCGGGGTAAAATACGGCAATAAAACGACGGGCTATCAAATGATACATTTTTTTCTCATTTCCGTCCAATACCGATGGCGACTGCCCCGTAGGTATTATGGCATGGTGATCAGTAACCTTAGAATTGTCAAACACCTTCTTACTCTTAGGCAATTTTTGTCCGAGTATCGGGGTGGTAAGATTGGCATACGGAGTCATCCGACGTAATATATCGGGAACCTTGGCATATATGTCGTCAGTCAGATAGGTTGTGTCGACGCGAGGATATGTAGTAACCTTCTTCTCATATAGCGACTGTATGAGTTTCAATGTCTCATCGGCAGTCCATCCCCATCGTTTGTTGCACTCCACCTGAAGCGAGGTAAGGTCAAATAATCGAGGGGCTGCTTCACGACCTTTTTTATCCTGCACATCTGTAATATACAATTCCTTGCCGGATATAAGCTCCATGGCTTCCAAAGCATCAGCTTCAGACTTGTAACGACCTGCCGAGGAATTGAATGTGACATTGCGATACAATGTTTTTATCTCCCAATAATCCTCAGGCTTGAAATTAGCAATCTCAAGTTCGCGCTGCACGACAATAGCAAGGGTCGGAGTCTGTACACGGCCTATAGACAGCACCTTTCCGGGCTCGGAATATTTAAGAGAGTACAGACGTGTGGCATTTATACCTAAAATCCAGTCACCTACAGCCCTTGACAGCCCCGCATAGTATAGGTTGTCAAAATCCTCCTGTGGTTTTAGCGTTTTGAATCCTTCACGTATCGACTCGTCGGTCAACGAAGATATCCACAACCGCATCACCTTACAGCCGGTCTTTGCTTTCTGCATCACCCACCTCTGTATCAGCTCGCCTTCCTGTCCGGCGTCTCCGCAGTTTATCACCTCGTCGGCTTGCTGTATCAGGCTCTCTATGACATTAAATTGCCGCTTGATGCTTTCCTGCTCAATCACCTTTATTCCAAAGCGTTGAGGAATCATAGGCAATGCCGACAATGACCATCGTTTCCATAAGTCGGTATAATCTGCCGGCTCCTTAAGAGTACACAGATGACCGTAAGTCCATGTTACCTTGTATTCATCGTTTTCAAAGTAACCGTCACGTTTCACCGTAGCACCAAGAATCTGGGCAATATCACGCGCCACGCTCGGTTTCTCCGTTATGCACAGCTTCACCTTGTTGACTTCTTGGTTATATTATTCGGCCGTTTACTTTTCTTGCCGTTTATTATCGGCCATTGACACTCGCCCTTAGGTCCGGATGTAACAATAATAAAGGTGTCAGGAATTTTGGTTATAGTACCAAAATCAATCTCCACCGGAATAAGCCCATCATCCTCCCATTGAAACCACCGCTGCATATCAACTCCATCAATATCAGCACATGGCATCACTGTACCATCCATCAATCTCATATTCATGTTATCAATGCGATGTGAGGTATGCGGCGCGCCCTTCAATTTCCCATATACACGCGTGAGATCTTTCCTGAAGTCTACGCTATCCACGACAAACTCCATGACGCCCGAAGAATTCTTGCCGTTGAAGTAATATGACTTTACCACTCGGGCATTCATGTGGGCACCGGTGCAACCCAGTATTGCAACGCACATTGTTATTAGTAAATTCTTCTTCATGCACTATATCGATTTAGCTTCGTTCCACCAAGCGTCCATATCACCAAGCGTAACATCTTTCAGACTTTTACCAATCTCCTTAGCTTTTGCTTCTATATAATTAAAGCGTTTTATGAACTTGGCATTGGTTTTCTCAAGGGCGTTTTCAGGGTTTATGTCATAGAGCCTGGCTACATTAATCAAACTGAACAGCACATCGCCCATTTCCGACTCCATATTCTCCGAGTCCATCTTATCGGCTTCAGATGCAAATTCCTGAAGTTCCTCACGCACCTTATCCCAGACTTGCGAACGTTCCTCCCAATCAAAACCTACATTAGCAGCCTTCTCCTGCACACGGTAAGCCTTAATAAGAGCCGGGAGCGTAGCCGGAACGCCAGCCAAAACAGTTCTGTTTCCACCACGTTCCTTCAATTTTATATGCTCCCAATTTTGTTCCACCTCATGCGAGTCAGCCACATCGACCGCACCAAATACATGAGGATGCCGAAATATCAGTTTGGCATTCAAGGATTCAGCCACATCACAAATATCAAATGCGCCTTTCTCCTCACCGATTTTGGCATAAAACAGGACATGGAGCAAAACATCGCCCAACTCTTTACGGATATCAGCATCGTCATGCTTAATCAAGGCGTCGCATAGTTCATACACCTCCTCTATGGTATTCGGGCGCAAAGACTCATAAGTCTGCTTCCGATCCCAAGGACACTCCACCCTCAATCGGTCAAGAGTATCTATGACTTTGCCGATAGCTTCAATCTTCTCTTCTCGCGTATGACGTTCCATAGTTAGTCCAGTCCTATTTTATTTATTCTTTACTTATCGTTGACCGACAGATAATTCTTCAATCCACCGTCGAGCCATTCTACATATTTCTCTACATCTTCATCATAGTAATATGGTTGGTTCATGGCAGCACCATCATTATCCAGCACTACATAGAACGGCTGTACACTCGCAGCAAATTTACTACGCTGCAGATAGCTCCACTTCTCACCTACGGTCTCGAGAGTTATTTTCTTTCCGTTTTCAGTAACCTTTATCGGTTCAGGCAACTTGGTCTTGTCGTCCACCATAAGAGATATGAGAACAAAATTCTCCTTTATGGCACCGCTCACCTCCTGTGTATCAAACACAGCTCCTTCCATCTTACGGCAGTTAACACAACCATATCCTGAGAAGTCTATCAACACCGGACGACCATTTTCAGCGGCAAAACGCATACCTTCATCATAATCATGGAATGTACGGAATTCGCCTTGGCTATACAGGTTGAAATCCTGCGTGTACAACGGCGGTACAAACGCACTGACACCCTTGAGAGGAGCACCCCACATGCCAGGGAGCAGATACACAGCAAAACTGAATGATGCGAGCGCCATAAAGAACCGGGGTATAGACACATAATCCAACGGAGCATCATGGCTGAATCTCAACTGACCCAACAGATACATTCCGAGCATTACGAACAAAATAATCCAAATGGCTATAAACACCTCACGGTCAAGTATGCCCCATCCGTAAGCGAGATCGGCAATCGACAAAAATTTGAGCGACAGCACCAGTTCAAGGAATCCGAGTACCACTTTTACGGAATTGAGCCATCCGCCTGAGCGAGGCATCTCCTTAAGCAGCGACGGGAATATGGCAAATACAGTAAACGGTATTGCCAACGCCAAAGCAAATGCACCCATACCTACAGCGGGACCGGCAATATTTCCATCAGATGCAGCTTCCACCAAAAGTGTGCCGATAAGCGGGCCGGTACAAGAGAACGACACTAAGGCAAGCGTAAACGCCATGAAGAATATGCTTATAAGCCCGGATGTGCGTTCAGCCTTGCTGTCGGCGCTGTTGCTCCATTTGGCAGGCAGCTTTATATCAAATGCACCGAAGAACGAAATAGCAAAAACGACCAGGAGAGCAAAGAATATGAGGTTGAACACAGCATTGGTAGCAAGATCATTCAGCTTGCTGGCTCCGAATATCAATGTCACCGCCAATCCCAATACAAGGTAGATAACAATGATAGCTCCGCCATAAATCGACGCATCTATTATAGAGCGGCGACGCGAAGTGTTCTTTTTCAAGAAGAAACTTACTGTAAGCGGAATCATAGGCCATACACAAGGTGTGAGCAACGCAATCAAGCCGCCCAAGAATCCCCAAATGAATATATACCATAAAGAAGAGTTTACAATCTCTTCCGTACTTACACTATCGGATTCGGGGAATGTAACAGCATTCCACCAATTAGCCCCGTTAGACGCAGATGGCTTGTTTACCGTACTTACCAATGCTGAAGCGACGGTATCGGTACTTTCAGTGACAGCAGCAGGCGACACATCACCAACGCTCAGTTCAAACTCCTCCTTGGTCGGAGGTATGCAGCTTTGGTCGTTACACCCCTGATATATAATGACACCGGCTATGACACAACCCTTGCTGCCGGAATCGAGTTTGAATTGCTGTTCGAATGACACGTCACTATCCCACCAGGCAAGTTTCAGATGAAATATCATATCCACCGTCTCGGGAGCCGGACGCGACGGCTTTACGTCACCGACCAACACAGCACCCTCCACACGGTCAAATCGGAATGTGGTAGGCCGCGGCCCGCCATCGGGAAGCGCGAGTCCATACAAGTGCCATCCATTGTCAACCGCGGCTTTAAATACAATCTTACCATCGGTTTCACTTGTCATCTCAATTGAATTGTCCCATGTAATAGGGCTGACAATCTGGGCCTTTAACGAAACTGCCCATAAAGCTATAATCGCCGTGATGGCGCATAGTCTTAGTCTCATTTCTTTATCGGTAATGGTTTGGAAATATTTTCAGTAGCCGGTGGCATACAAGTCTTATTATTGCAACCCATATAGGTTATGGTTCCCTCTATGCGGGCACCATTGGGATCGGTCACTTTAAAGGTGCGGCGGAATGTCACGTTGCCTTCCCACCATGTGAGGTCTATACCAAACATATCATCGTGAACCTTGACGGGCGACGGAGCAACCTTAACCGGAGATGTAAACTGCACGCCTTTACTTTTCGACAAGTCAATAACGGTAGGTTTGGGTCCACCCTTAGGGATATCGGTACCATAAAGGTGCCATCCGGGGTCGGATATGGCTTTCAATATCACCTCCCCCTCCGACGGAGAAGTCATGCGAACATTCACTCTCCATCGTATGGGATTGCCCGGTGCTTGCGCAGAAACTATATTCGGCAATACGAATAATGCTATAATAAAGATGATTCGGTGTAAAAATTTCATAATATGGTTCAATTTTTGCGCAAAGATAGTGGTTTTTTGTCCAACAAACCGCATTTTCACACTTTTTACCCATTTGACAGGTTGACACAGCACCCATTTCAAAAAAAATCGCTATCTTTGCAAAACTTAACCGTAATTTATTTATCATCATTCAGTTCTGATGGCTCAAAATAAAGTCCTATATATCTCTCAGGAAATAGCCCCATACCTCCCTGAATCACCATTGGCTTCATTAGGCAGAAGCCTTCCACAAGGTACACAAGAAAAAGGTTTTGAAGTACGCACATTTATGCCCAAGTACGGATGCATAAACGAACGTCGCAATCAATTGCATGAGGTCATTCGCCTTTCCGGCATGAATGTAATCATCGATGACACCGACCACCCCCTTATAATTAAGGTGGCGACATTGCAGCCCGCACGCATGCAAGTGTACTTCATAGACAATGATGATTATTTTCATTTCTCTCCCGACAAACGACTGGAGATAGATGCATCACCTGCCGATAACGATGAGCGCATAATGTTCTTCGCACGTGGTGTGATCGAAACGGTTAAGAAGCTTCGTTGGGAACCGGCAGTGGTACATTGCATGGGCTGGATTTCGGCACTTGCGCCGCTTTATCTGAAGCGCATGTTCAATGATGACCCGACATTCGCAAACGCCAAAGTAGTATATGCCTTGCGCAATGAGAAGTTTGAAGGCACCCTCGACTCACGTTTCGCCGAGAAACTTCTTATGAGTCAATTCGCTCCGGAGGATATAGCGTCGGTGAATCAAGGAGATGTCGATTTCATAGCACTCAACAAGCTTGCCATTGACCACTCAGATGCAATAGTGGTTTCTTCACCGGAGATACCACAAGAACTGCTGGATTATGCGATTGCCACCGGCAAACCGGTACTTGAGTACTCAGACGATGAAGAATCGCTCAATGACCGATACGCCGAATTTTACAACTCATTAATAGAACAATGACATAGCCCCTACCGAGGGCTGCTCTAACAATACCTATATGAAGTTTACACATCTATTTATAGGAATTTGCACCGTGACTGTACTGTCTACGGCATGCGACGATACCGTAACGACATTGGGAAATTCGCTTGTGACCGATAAATCGGAGGTGGTCATTGATTCCGTATTTCAGGTAACAGGCTCGTCGGAGCGCAATGCCGAGATACAATCCCGCACCGTGACCCAATTATTAGGGACACTCGACGCCAAAGAATACGGTCATTTCAGTTCGGAAATAATAACTCAGTTCATGCCATCCCTGAACCTGGACACCGTAGGAGTCTCCATCGACGATATAGACTCTGTAAAACTGCTCATGTTCATGCTTCCGGGAAGCTTTACCGGCGATTCTCTGGTGCCAATGGGACTGAAGGTATATCCACTTAAGAAACAGCTCACAGACGGTATGGTACCTCCGGTAACCAACGTTTTGCCCTACCCCGTTACTGATTATTATGACGAAAGCGATTGCTGGACTCCGCAAACCCAGATATACACAGCCAATGCGCTTTACAACGATTCAGTAAACAACCTTGCATATCGCACGGTTTCCGTTTCGTTGCCATTGGAATTCGGCAAACGTTTCTTCAATGAGTACCTCAACTCACCGCAGACATTCGCCACCCCACAGGCATTCGCACAATTCTTCCCGGGCTTGTATATCAAGAACTCATTCGGCTCCGGACGCGTAATCAACATCAATGAGAGCCGAATCAATCTTTACTACAAACGCCACGCGAAAGTAACAACCAACGATGTGACCCGTGACACCATCTACAACGCATCTGCCACCTATATGGCAGTCACCCCCGAGGTGGTTACAACAAACCTGATAGATATGGAACTCAGCTCCTCGCTATCAGACATGGTGGCTGCAGGAAAGAATCTGCTTGTAGCTCCCGCCGGATATGATGTTGCCATCAATTTCCCCACACAGTCCATCCTCGCCGGCTATAAAGCCAACGCCGGAGATATGTCAGTGATAAACACTCTCACATTCTCCATTCCCGTAGAAGAGATTACCAACGATTACAACATCAATCCTCCAGCCAACGTACTGTTGGTACTTGCCAAAGAGAAAAAAGAGTTCTTTGCCGAGAACAAAATCAGCGACAACAAGACTTCTTTCTTGGCTTCATACAATTCACTGACCAACAGCTACGAGTTCACAAATATGCGTCAATACATACTTGATATGCTCGAAAAAGGTACGCTTACGGCTGATGACTACACATTTACACTCACTCCGGTAACAGTTGTCACCGAGACTTCAGGCAACGGCTACTATGGACAGACACAGACCTACACCACAGGCATCAATCCCTACATTGAAGGTCCGGCTATGTGTGCTTTAAAACTCGATGAAGCAAAAATCAAATTCACATATAGCAAACAATCCATAAATAATTAGTATCTTTGTAGCGCGAAAGCGCACCAACAGCCGCAATAGCTCAGTCGGTAGAGCATTTCATTCGTAACGAAAAGGTCGTGGGTTCGAGTCCCACTCGCGGCTCAAAATACAAAGCAAAGAGAATCAGTTTATCAAGGCTGGTTCTCTTGTTTTTTTATACCTCAAGATATTTTACAGGTGTTGGCTATATGTGCAATTTCTACCAGTTGAAATCCGTGCAAAGATAAGCGCGTTTTAGATGGTGCGGTATAAGGTATTGACCGTATGTGTTGTGCATATTTGGAATAGATTACAGATTTGCGCTTACGGTGCAATCGCATCGTAGTTTTACAATGGGACAAAAGAAGAGTAGTCCAAAATGTCAATGTTCTCTTGCCGCCGATTTGTCTTGTTAGGAGCGCGGGGGCGGCTGCCGCGGATTTGGGAATTAGGAATGGGGTCATCGTCCGTAGGACGCTTGCGGAGCAAGAATTAGGAATTAGGAATGTTGGTGGTGGGGAGTTTGGTCGGTGGCTATACGAGGGCAAGATGCCCTCGCTCCTATTGGATAGTGGGGACGTGGGTGCGGGTGGTGTGGGTAGGAATTTAAGGAGGTTAAGGTCGGTAGGGACTTTAGGGGCGTGGGACGGTTGGTGGGTTACACGAGGGCAGGATGCCCTCGCTCCGGGTTGCGCTCGCTCCGGTTTGTTGACGGGTGATTTTAAGGGGAGGTGTTCGATGTGGGTGGCGTGGGGTGGGCGTTGGCGGGGATCGATGTTCCAGGGGCGGTTGTGGAAGGGTAGCAGCTTGCTTAAATTTGGAATGAGGAATTTGGAATGAGGAATTGGTTTCTTGTGCGGGGGTTCGAGGTAGTAGGTGGGACCGCCTACGAGTGTTCTTAAATCACGGATTTGTTCGGGGGTGCGGTAGGTGGCGTGGTGGTTGGGTCTTGTTTGTTGGTGCACGAGGGCAAGATGCCCTCGCTCCGATTTGCGCTCCGACCGGGTTGTTGATGCGGATTTGTTGGGGAGGTGGAGGAGGTGGTAGGAGGTGTGACCGTGGATGGTCTGCTGGTGGAGGGTGTGGATGTGGGAGCGGCGGCGGGCGCGGG
>OFGI01000191.1_pt1 | contig 61103 bp, 57 predicted proteins | sample 1521751 | NCBI WGS metagenome assembly OFGI01 (sample SAMEA3504115, study PRJEB24116) | mouse gut metagenome | biome: mouse gut; feature: mouse-associated habitat; material: faeces | place: Denmark | collected 2011
CAGCCGCCGCAACCAGCCCCAACGCCAGCAGCCCCGTAACGAAGAGGATGCCCAGCAGCAACTCGGTCTGGGTTCGGGTGTGATAATATCGAAAGACGGATACATAGTGACAAACAATCACGTGATAGACGGAGCGGAACGCCTGGAGGTGACACTTAACGACAACCGTACGTTTAACGCCACCGTGATAGGAGCCGACCCGACGACCGACCTCGCCTTGATAAAAATAGACGAGAATGACCTTCCCGTGATACCGATGGGTGACAGCGACGCACTGAAGGTGGGCGAATGGGTGCTTGCCGTGGGCAATCCGTTCGGTCTGACATCGACGGTGACCACCGGTATAGTCAGCGCCAAGGCACGCAGCATATCATCTGCCACTAATGGCCGCAGGATGGGTATAGAATCGTACATCCAGACAGATGCAGCCGTGAACCCCGGTAATTCGGGCGGCGCACTGGTGAACCTTAACGGCGAGCTGGTGGGTATAAATACAGCCATCTACTCACAGACGGGCAACTATGCCGGTTATTCATTCGCGATACCCACATCGATAGTCACCAAGATAGCCACTGACCTCAAGCAGTACGGAACGGTGCAGAGAGCCATATTGGGAATCTCGTTCTATGAACTCGATGCCAAGTTGGCTAAAGAGAAGGGTATAACGAAGGTGAACGACGGCCTGTATGTAGGTGCGGTGTCGGACCGCAGCGCGGCAATGGAAGCCGGAATAAAGGAGGGTGACGTGATAACGGCAATCAATGATGTGCCTACGCATAACTCCTCGCAACTGATGGAGCAGATAAACCGCTTCCGCCCCGGCGATAAGATAACGGTGACATACGTGCGCGACAACAAGGTGTACAAGACCCCCGTGACACTGTACAACAATCAGGGCAGCACCAAGATAACCCAGGCATCGTCGGTGACCGACCTCGGATGCGCATTCAAGAAACTGAGCGATGAGACAAAGCGTCAGCTCAATATCTCGAGCGGCCTGCAGGTAACAGGTCTCAAGGATGGAAAATTCAAGGATGCCGGCATAAAGGACGGATTCATAATCCTGGACATAAACAATGCCCGCGTGACATCGCAGGAGGATGTGGAGAAGATATATAACTCGATAGTGAAATCGGATGATTATGACCATGTGATGTTCATAACCGGTATATATCCCACAGGTAAGAAGGTGTACTATGCGGTAGACCTCTCGGACTGACATAACAAAGGGTAGTGATAACATTCACGCAGCCTGACTTTGCCCCGAGCGAGTTAGGCTGCACTTTTTTTGCCGATACGTAATAATTCATTAATTTTGCACGGGAAACGCCCAGCGTTTCCACATAGCTAAAAAGTAATTACATTTTTGCAAAAAATGAAAGTGTTAAGAACAGTCCGGGAACTTACCGAGGCAATGAATGATGCGCGGAGCAAAGGACTAACCATAGGCTTGGTCCCCACGATGGGGGCTTTGCACCAAGGACATGTGTCGCTAATGAAACGTGCCCGCATTGACAATGATGTGGTGGTGGCGAGCGTGTTTGTAAACCCCACGCAATTCAATAATCCCGAAGACCTGCGCACATATCCGCGTACAGAGGAAGCCGACTGCGAAAAGATGGAAGCCATAGGCGTGGACTATGCGTTCATCCCCTCGGTAGAGGAGGTATATCCGGAGCCTGACACGAGGGTGTTTGACCTCGGTCCGGTGGCAGAGGTGATGGAGGGAGCGATGCGTCCCGGTCATTTCAATGGAGTGGCGCAGGTGGTGAGCAAGCTGTTCAGAATGGTAAATCCGCACCGGGCGTATTTCGGAGAGAAAGATTTCCAACAGATAGCCGTGATACGCCGCATGGTGGAGCTCGAGGGTTTTGACCTTGAGATAGTGCCGTGTCCGATACTGCGTGAAGAGGACGGGCTGGCTATGTCGAGCCGCAATGTGCGTCTTACTCCCGAGCAGCGTGCCATAGCACCCGCCATACACCGTGCGCTATCGGAGAGTGTGGCGATTGCCGGAGAGAAGAGCGTAGAGGAGTTAAAGGATTTCGTGGTGAAAACCATTGACGCCAATCCACAGATGCGCACCGAGTACTACGAGATAGTAGACGGCAAAACGATGCAGCCTATACGGGACTGGAAAGAGAGCGAGTGTCCGGTGGGGTGTGTGACCGTGTACTGCGGCGATGTACGCCTGATAGACAATATAAAGTACTGAGAGTATGCCAACGTAGATTCTTAGTCAAGACCATAAGCATACCCTAAAATCCAATAAAACCAAAAAGCAAACATACTATAGATATGATACAGGTTCAGATGCTCAAGTCCAAGATACACCGTGTGACGGTGACAGAAGCCAACTTGGACTATATAGGCAGTATAACCATAGATGAGGACTTGCTTGACGCAGCCGGAATATTTCCGGGTGAACGTGTATATATAGTGGACAATAACAATGGCGAGCGATTTGACACCTACACTATAGCGGGACCGCGCGGCAGCGGTGTGATATGTCTGAACGGCGCGGCGGCACGTAAGGTGCACCGCGGCGATATAGTGATAATAATGAGCTATGCCACAATGACACCTGATGAAGCCCGCACATTCCGCCCTACGGTGATATTTCCCGATACGGCAACAAATAAACTGGTATAGCGCAAGAGAGCTATACGCCCCCAATAGATTAATAACCGAATACAACTTACTTCACCAATATGTTTGAAAATCTTAGCGAAAGACTTGAACGAAGCCTGAAGCTCCTTAAAGGACAAGGCAAAATCACAGAAATAAACGTAGCCGAAACTTTGAAGGATGTACGTCGCGCACTGCTCGATGCCGACGTGAATTATAAGGTTGCCAAGCAGTTTACGGATACCGTAAAGCAGAAAGCCTTGGGTCAGAACGTGCTCACAGCCGTGAAGCCCGGCGAGATGATGGTGAAGATAGTCCATGACGAACTCGCTTCGCTGATGGGCGGAGAGACGGCACAAATCAATCTGTCGGGCAATCCGTCGGTGATATTGATGTCGGGTCTTCAGGGTTCAGGTAAAACGACATTCTCGGGTAAGATAGCCAAGAAGCTGAAAAGCGAGAAGGCAAAACGTCCGTTGCTCGTAGCCTGCGACGTGTACCGTCCTGCCGCTATAGAGCAGCTCAAGGTGCTCGGCGAGCAGATAGATGTGCCTGTGTACACAGAAGAGGGTAACACGAATCCTGTGGAGATAGCAGAGAACGCAATCAAATATGCGCGCAACAATCACCTGGACCTCGTGATAGTGGATACCGCCGGCCGACTTGCCGTGGATGAGCAGATGATGCAAGAAATCGCTGCCATAAAGAAGGCTATCAAACCGCAGGAAACATTGTTTGTGGTCGATTCCATGACCGGTCAGGATGCCGTGAACACTGCCAAGGAGTTCAATGACAGACTGGATTTCGACGGTGTGGTATTGACGAAGCTCGACGGTGACACCCGTGGCGGTGCCGCGCTGTCGATACGCACGGTGGTTACGAAACCTATCAAATTTGTGGGTACGGGCGAGAAGATGGATGCCCTGGACTTGTTCCATCCGGCGCGTATGGCCGACCGTATATTGGGCATGGGTGACATAGTGTCGCTCGTGGAAAAGGCACAGAACGCGTACGATGAGGAGGAAGCCCGCAAACTCCAGCGCAAGATAGCGAAGAACCAGTTTGATTTCAATGACTACCTGAATCAGATACAGCAGATCAAGAAGATGGGTAACCTGAAGGATCTTGCCGCCATGATACCGGGAGTGGGTAAGGCGATAAAGGATATAGACATTGATGACAACGCGTTCAAGGGTATAGAGGCCATAATACATTCGATGACCAAGGCTGAACGTGCCAATCCCCAGATAATCAACGCGAGCCGCCGCCAACGTATAGCCCGTGGTTCGGGAACAACGATTGTGGAGGTGAACCGTATGCTCAAGCAATTCGAGCAGATGCGCAAGATGATGAAGATGGCCACCTCGATGAAGAATCCCATGAAGATGATGCGCGGAATGCGCCGTCCGCATTAAGGATTGATGCGTGTGCCAGAGATATTAATTCAAAAAATACATCTATAAATATATACCTATGCTCATAGACGGAAAAAAAGTAGCCGATGACATTAAGGCTGAGATAGCACAGACTGTAGCCCAAATGGTTGCCGAGGGTAAGAAACGTCCTCATCTTGCCGCTATATTGGTGGGGCACGACGGTGGCAGTGAAACATACGTTGCCCACAAGGTGAAAGCTTGTGAGCAGTGCGGATTCACCTCGACGCTTATCCGCTATGAGGATGATGTGACCGAGGAGGAACTGCTTGAGGCTATAGCGCGATTGAATGCGGATGCGGATGTGGACGGGTTCATAGTGCAGTTGCCGCTGCCGCGCCACATATCGGAACAACGTATCATAGAAGCGATAGACTACCGCAAGGATGTGGATGGTTTCCATCCTGTGAACGTGGGCAGAATGTCGATAGGATTGCCTACTTTCCTTTCGGCTCCTCCTGCCGGTATCATGGAACTGCTTCAGCGGTATGACATACCCACACGTGGCGCACGGTGTGTGGTGCTTGGTCGCAGCAATATCGTGGGTAAACCGGTTGCCACTCTCATGATGCAGAAAAACCAGCCCGGTGATGCCACCGTGACCGTTTGCCACAGCGCGACAGTGGGCATAAAGGAGATATGCCGCGAGGCTGATATAATAATAGCCGCACTCGGCAGCCCGGGATTTGTAACCGCTGACATGGTAAAGGATGGAGCGGTAATAGTGGACGTGGGTACGACTCGTGTGCCTGACGCTTCACGCAAAAGCGGATTCCGCTTGCGCGGTGATGTGGATTTCGAAAATGTGGAATCCAAGTGTTCGTGGATAACTCCGGTGCCGGGCGGTGTGGGACCCATGACCATAGTGTCGCTGATGAAGAATACCCTTCTTGCCGCACGCCACGATATATATCCGGCGTGATAACGGGCGCGTAGCCGGTCATAGACTGTAGTGGTATGAGCATATTACAGATATTTCTTATCTCGCTGTCCTCGCTGCTTCTCGCACCGGACAGGGAGAGTGTGGATATAGTGTTTGCCGGAGATGCCATGCAGCATCAGCGGCAGCTTGACGCCGCACGGCGCGCGGATGGCACGTATGATTACTCACCGTATTACAGGGAGATAAAGCCGTATATAGAGTCGGCTGACTATGCCGTTGTGAATCTGGAGACTCCGCTCGGCGGCGCTCCGTATTCGGGCTATCCGATGTTCTGCGCACCAGATTCGTATCTTACGGCTCTGACCGATGCCGGTTTTGACCTGATATTGACTGCCAACAACCATATGCTTGACCGGCGGGACCGGGGATTGCGCCGCACGGTTGCCACGCTGGAGAGTGCCGGTGTGCCATATGTGGGGGCGTACCGAAACAAGGCACATAGGGATTCGGTGATTCCGGTAATAAAGGATATAGGCGGTTTCAAGGTGGCGTTTCTGAACTATACTTACGGGACCAACGGGATAGCGATACAGGGCGATGTGGTGGCTGACTATATCAACCGTCCGCTGATGAAGGAGGATGTGGAGAAGTCACGCGCCAAGGGTGCGGAGATAGTGGTGGTGTGCGTGCATTGGGGCGAGGAGTATAAGCTGCTGCCCAATGCCGCGCAGCGTTCGCTTGCCGATTATCTGACGGATCTCGGTGTGGATTTGATAATAGGCGGACATCCGCATGTGATACAGCCTATGGAGATACGCCGTAGCGAGAAGCATGACAAGGATGTGTTCCTGTGTTATTCGTTGGGAAATTTCGTGTCGGCGATGCGCACAACGGATACAAGGGGTGGTGCGCTTGCGCGGGTGACCTTAGCCCGTGATTCGATAGGGAGGGCTGTGGTGCGAGATGCGTCGTACCGAATGGTGTTTACAGTACCACCAGGTGGGGGCAACAGGGATTTTTATCTGATTCCGGCTGAAAAGGTGGCTCCCGCGCATATCAATCAAGCCCGCGAAGCATTTGTGCGCAATGCCATGAGGATATTCAATGCACATAATGCGGGGGTGCCGCTGGATACGTTGTCAATATCGGCGTACGACCGTTGAGATGTTGGAATTTAAAGCCCTGACTGGCTGCGGTCGAATTCAGCGAGTACGCTGGCTTCATTCTCGGGGCGTTCGTAGTGGGATATGGCGCAGTACGGGCGAAGCAGCAGTTCCTTATTGCTGAAATCCAACAGGACATCTTGCTTGAATACGTTCAACGGGTTGATGGCGAAGTCTTCCTCGTCGTTGTCGTAATAATATGCCTTGACGCTGCGTTCGCGGTCGCCCATCAGAAGCCATGCGCGTTCATCGACCAATGCGGGGAATTTGCCACGTAAAGATACGATGGTGTCTTCGAGGAGATTGTGCTTGGTGATTTTGCGTTCGGACATGGGGAGCTTGATGTGGGCGCGCTGTATGCCGGTGTCGATGAAGAAGCGGTAGGGTCTGTGCTCGACCTCAAGGTCCATGTAATAGCGGTTGCCCAAGCTGATGAAGTCGATGAGTGAGAGGGGGGATTGGATGTCGCAGCATTTTTCGTAGCCCTCTGGCATGTCTAAATACAGGGCAATCACTCCACGTGCGTATTGATATTCCACTTTGAACCGCTGGAGGAAGTCTATGCCGATTACGGATATACCGGAGCTGGAGGGGATGAAGTCGACATTGCTGAGCATGTTGATGCTTTCGGCTATGGGACGGTAGTATATGGCGCCCAGAGAGTCTTTGGACACGGTGTAATTGTATAATGGTAATGAGACTCTGTAGCGGACGGTCTCAAATACCATATCGCCACGGCCATTGCGTCCGAGCGAGGGGTAGAATGTGGTGTCGATGCGGCATCCGATGGAATCGAGGTAGCGCAAATCTTTGTCGGTAATAGCGCTGATGTCGCTGCCGGTGTCAATCTTCAGCTTCAGACCCGGTGCTACTGTGGCGTAGAGGGGATTTCCGCTTATAGGCATCTCGCCCAATTTGCCCATCTCGCGGTCGGCTGCGATGTCAGCCTGGGAGCTGAGTGAGCTGAGTGCTACAATAGTGATGGCTGCGAGTGTGACGAAGCACGCTGTTATGAGGATGATTTTTTTCTTCATATAGATAAAAAAGTAGACGCATCCGTATTGAGATGCATACAAAATTAATATGAAGAGGGGCTAAAATCAAAGCCGGCACACTGTATTGTAATAGGTTTTACAATCGTGCAACACTGCATCCACACCTTCATTACAAACCAGCCACACGTATGCAACAATGCGGAGTGTAATGATGAATCGTCAGGTGCGGATAGTGGAGTCCGAGCCTGACGATTGCCGGTGGTGTGTGTTTGTCACAGTGCAGAGAGATGTTTCGTGTTATCGTGCGGTTATGTTTCCGGATGAGTCGATGATGACGCCGCATCCGGAATCTTTGTAGATGCAATGATACAGGTCTTTGTCGATGGCACGGACGCTCCAGTATATCGGGTCGGTGACCAATTGTCCGTTTTTGCGGCACAGACCTTCGTAGCCGTCGGACATGCGGTAAAGGGAGAGTGTTGCCGGCTCGGGGATGAATGCTCCGGTGGAGTCACGTCGGGGGCTGTCGTAGTAAAGCGGTTCGATGTCCTGACACAGGAATTGTTGGCGGCGGTTGCCTTCGAAATCAATTACCATCTTCAGGTGGTTGGGGAGTGTGTATATGACGCCGAGGTCGGCTATGATGTCGAGGTCGCGGGTGGCGGTGGAGTCAACGAGTCGGGCATGGCAGTCGTAGGCATACCATAGTCCGGTCTGTGCATCGCCACGTCGCATGCGCCAATAATTGTGCGGAGCGGGGGTGATTTGGTCGTATTGCGGAGGTACGACCCAGTCGCCTTGGCGGTTGATGAGTCCCAGTAGTCCGCAGGTGTCGTTCATGATGCAATAGTCGCCGTGGAAGATGTAGGATAGGCGCGGGTCGCGTGTGAATCGCTTGTCGTTTGCCGGGGAGCCTGAGGTGTTGATGAAATAGATGCTGTCGGCGAGAGCCACTGCGGCGATACCTTGTGAGAATAACCATGCGGCATCGTATTTCGGGGGGATGGATATGTGTCCGGTATGGCGGTTGATGTATCCGCGCTTGTCGTTGCGGGCGAATACTGCCAAGCTGTCGTCGGAAGCGGTGACCCAGTCGACGTTGTCAAGTATGCGCTTGCCGGTGATGCGGTTGGTGAGCCAACCGGGATGGTCGCCGTATTCCTCCTTGGTGAAGCAGATGTATTGGCTGAGCGGCTGGCTTGTGACCCATTGTGACTGACTGCGTATGTGCGAGAAATAGGCATGGCACAGCACAGCGGTGATGATGAGGATACAGATGGTGATGATTGCCCATAGGATGCGCCAAAACGGAGTTTTGTTTTTCCACGAGAATATGGATTTGAAAAAACTGCCGATGTGATGGAATGGAATGGTAATCCAGGTCTTGAAATCAATGTCTTGGTTCATGATGAGTTGGTTTTTTACGAATCTTGATTGTAAAGAGCATAAGAGGGAGCATATTCTAACATCCAATCGAACGGCGTAGGTGAAATATTACGTACTGAGATAGAAATGAGTGGGTTGGTATAGTGAAATTTTGTAATTTTTTTTTATATTTGTGAAAAAATAAACCTTTAATACCTAATTGTTTTGGAAAAGAAGTCTGACAACCGATTGCATGGTGGTTTTAAATGGAACCGAAGATATCAGTACATTGATATTTTGATGTCCGGTGAGTTCAAAAGAGTTTTGAAATATGTTGTGGTCGGTACTGCATCAGTTTTAGGATTGCTAATTATCATAGGGCTTATCTTTGGCTCTGACTTAAAGTCGGGAGAGACTTCTGTTCAAAAAGAAATGACGTGGTTGCCTTGGGATATATTCGTGCAATTGACAAATCCCGGAATAAAAGATAGTGCGAGTTGGTTTGATATAACAATGATGGTATTGACTAATATTGCCGGTATTATCCTTATAAATGGACTGTTGCTTACGTGCTTGGTGAATTGGGTGTTTGAGCGTAGGGAGAGGTTTGCCAAAGGAGAGTCACGATATGATAATATAAGGGATACTAAATTCGCGGTTATTATCGGTGGCCATAGGATTGTAGCGAGTCTTGCGAAAGATTTAATAGGTAAATATGAATACGTATTGATTCAATCACAACGTAATCCGGAAAAGCTACGACAGGAAATTTCGGCAGAGATTGAAGATGAAGCGCAATTGAGGGATGTAATTATATATTCCGGAGATAGAAGTTCTTGGAACAATCTTGCAGACTTAAATATAGAGTATGCCCAGGAAATATATATAATAGGAGAACCTATGCATATTGACGGAACAAGTCACGATGCGATAAATATGTTATGTTGGGATTTGATAAATGAGCACATCGATATTTCAAGATCGCAAAGAATACCGTGCCATATAATGTTTGATTATCAATCGACATTCTCAGCATTTCAATATACAGATTTGAAACTTGAGCATAGCAAAACGTTTAGGTTTATTCCTTTCAGTATGTATGAAAATTGGGCCCAACAGGTATTGATAGGTGGTACTGATGGTAATAACCGATATTGTCCATTGGATGGGCATGTCGGGTTGTCATATTCTTCGTATCAACGAGTTCATTTAATAATTGCGGGTATGTCAAATATGGGTATGGCCTTGGCAATAGAGGCCGCCCACGTGGCCCATTATCCAAATTTTAATAATCCACATACAGGTCGCCCACGCACATTAATAACATTCATAGACCGAAATGCAAAGCGTGAAATGATGTTTTTTATGGGGCGTTTTAAGGAATTATTCCAATTGGCAAGGTGGAGGTTTGTTAAGGCTCCGGATGATGTTGTACATAATTATTCTGATTCAAGTTGGGATATTTATGATACCATCAGTGAAATAGCGGAAGGTTCAAATCAAAATTATCCATGGAATAATCCATTAGAGGATGAGAGGTATGGTTCTCCGTATTTTGGAGGTTATCTTGGAGATGATTTTATAGATATTGATTTTGAATTCATAGAAGGCGATATAGCGTTGCCGTCAATACAGAAGTATATTAAGGATGCGTGTGCCGATAATACAGCAAAAACGGTTGAATATAATTCAATAAATGCAACATCATTACCAGATGCAACGAGTAAGACCACTATCGCAATCTGCTTCCCTATAGCAGTAGAGGCAATGTCAGCTGCCTTATATTTTGATCCTTCCGTTTATGAGAATGTGCAGCAGATTTGGGTTCAGCAATCTGAAACAGGAGCTTTGGTCGATGCAGTAAGAAATGGATTGACCGGCTTGGATAATGCACGGTTCGCGGTTCTTCGTCCGTTTGGAATGATAGATAAGTGTGACTATTTGACTCGAATTAATAATCTATTGCCACAGTTGGTTGCATATGCTTATAGTTGTTTGGATAAAGGAACAACTTTTTCAAAGGAGTATAAGCAAATGGATGAAATGACTTTTTTGAATTCCGTAAGGGAAAATTGGATTGCGATTACGCAAGAGGGTGGTAAAAGTGCTATAGCAAAAAGATGGTCAAATATGTATTGTGCCAATTCATTCGGCACCAAAATACGTGCTTTGGGAGTGGATTTGTCGACAAAGGGTGATATCTTGGATTCTACAATGTTAAGTCATCTTGCAAGGGTGGAACATAACAGATGGGTTATGGAACAATTGCTTTTAGGGATTCGTCCGGTGGATAAATCATTTGTCGGTAAATTGCCTGTAGAGGATAAGGTGTTGCGTACTGCTTTAAAAAGTCGTAACATACATCCTGATTTAGTGTCTAATGAAGTATTGGGTACCACACAAGGATATGATATAGGTATTTGCAAAATAATACCCATAGCCATGAATATCGTTAACCAACAGCTTGAAGATGACGGACAGGGAGATAATTCGGGGGTTGATTGAGCGTGACGGGCGGGTGACGGAGGATTTTTTCTTTGTCAAGTGCCGTCCGTTGCTGACGTCCATAATGCGCCATGTGTTCAGCTATGGTGTGGATTATGATGAGATGGTGAATGAACTGTATGGCTATCTCATGGAGGATGATTGTGCCAAGTTGCGCCAGTTTCAATACCGGAGTACGGTCTATCAATGGATTAAGGTAGTGGCGACACGATTTTTCATCCGACATAGGGATGCGATGATTAAAGATGTCTCGACGGAGAAAGATTATGAACGTTGCCGCGAGATTGAAGCTGACGATACCGCCCGTAGAGTGGCTACGCGAATGGATGTCGCCGGGATGCTTGAAATGATGGATAACCGACGGTATGCCGATGTGATACGGTGTCTGGTGCTTGAGGATGAGTTGCCGGAGCATTATGCCTGTCGCACGGGTGTAACGGTGGATAACTTATATAATATAAAACGACGCGCAATGGCGGCTTTTACCCGCGTTGCATTAAAATACTACAGTTATGGAAGATAATATAAGTCCGATTACCGATGAGCAGCTTGCGGCTTTTCTTGATGGAAATGTCGGGGAGGGCGAGGTTGATAGAATATTGTCGGCACTTGGCGACGATAGTGAAGTCAATGAGATTCTATCTCTGTCGGCCATGATTGATGCCGATGTGGATGCGGTGGGGTTGCGTGTATTGCCCATGGGGGCATTGGCGGCTGCCAATCCGGAGAATATGTGTTCGTTTGATTGCGAGATGTACATATTGGAGCATTTGGATATGGACATAGACCATTGGTCGTTGCTGGAAGAGGCGAAAGCCAACAACTGGATGTGCGAGGGCGGTACGCCGTTGCAGCATGTAGGGAGGTTGCTGGAGCTTAAAGGGCTGTATGTGGAGCGCCGGTATGATTCGACACTTGATGAGCTGGCGTCGGAGCTTGATGTAGGCAAGCAGGTAATAGCGATTGTCGATAAGAATCTGTGCAATGAAACCGATGGTGCCGTGAAAGCTCCATATCATGCCATATATGTGACCGGTGTGAATGAAGAGAATGTGAGATACCTAAATCTCGACAGGTCGTGTGAAGAATCGGTGGCACGCTTTGAGTTTATGCGGGCGTGGAAAAAATCGGGCAATTATATGGTATCGGTGTCGGAACGTACGGATGTGTATAATCCTCAGCCTATCAATGTGGAGGATATTAATCTCGGTGCTGACCTTGAGGAACTGACTGAGGCTATAGCGGAAAACGCGCATGACATTTGGGCGCGGGCGCGTATGGATGAAGGGTGGACTTACGGTCCGGTGCGTAACGATGAACTGAAGCAGCATCCTGACCTTGTGCCATACGCACGGCTTGCGGACAGTGAGAAGGAGTATGACCGTATAATGGCTATGAATACGTTGAGACTCGTGCGGCGTCTGGGTTTCGATATTACAAACAGAAATGAATGAGTAGTATATGGGTGATTTTATAACTGTGTTATGTATGTTATCGTTGTGCGGAATGCTGTACTTGGAGTGGCGTTGGCGCAAGGATACAAAACAGGTAGAGGTTTCGGAACGCATATTGGCTTATCGCCGTAAAGTGCGTTTGATAGAGACGTTTTTCATATTGGTGTTCTGTAGCTCGCTGATGTATGTGGTGGAGTATCAGATAGGTATGGAGATAAGCGGTGTGCAGAGTATGTTTCTTGTAGGAGCTTTGTTTGGATTCAGCCGCACGTTTTTCGAGCCGTACTATGGTGTAGGGGTGATATCCGATATCGAGGGTGAGGTGCTGTATTTGCGTTCGTTTGATGCCGACCGAAAGTCGATATTGAAGAACCGCAATGCCTTTGCGCGCGGCTCGATATTGGTGCCTGAGAAGATAGAGAAGGTGATGTGCCGGGAACTGCGCAACAAAGTAGGCCCGGTATTTTCAATCGGTGACCCTAATTGCGCTTCACCAACCACACAGGAGGCTCTCAGCATATACGTGGAGGATGGCGCCTGGAAACAAGCAGTAGCCGAGTTGGCAAAGAAATCACGATTGATACTTCTGCGTGTGGGTGATACGGATGGATGCCGCTGGGAGATGGCACACTGTTTTGAAGAGGAATATCTGTCCAAGACATTGTTTGTGGTGGATAGCGTTGAGGGTCTACGGATGTTGGCGTCGCATTCGGAGGTGCGTCTGCCCGAGGATATATGCGGTGCTGATCTGGAGAAATCGTCGATAGGGCTGTTTGTGGATAACGAGGGAAACTGGAGGTATCGGCAGTTGCCGTCGTTGACTGCGGTTAAAAGTTTCATTGCTGAATATCTCCGATGCTATCCCGATATGGTGAATGATGGTCCGAGCCGGAAGGAGATATGGTGTGCACGCGCCAAATCACCATGGTGGGAGCGGTTGAGTCTGCTTCAGAATCCGGTGGCTTACGCTCTGTACAATGGTTGGCGACCTTGGGCTTCCATAACTATGATAGCCTATATGTTTATTGTAATAATCGCTGTGTGTACGTTGTGTTTAGTAGCCGCTGAAGATGAGGAAGAATATTTTGTTTCGGTGATATTGTTAGGGTTGCCGTTGATGTTTATCTCAGCTATTCCATGGCTATGGTTTGCCCCGAAATATACGGCGGCTCTAAACCGTTGGGGTTCGCCTTCGTTGGCTGCCAATGCCAATAGGACACTGGCCGTGTGGCTGTTTGTGTTCTGTGTGATAACAGTATTGTTGGGATTGCTATATTACTGATGTTTGTTTTTATAGATGAATTGCAATGGTGAGATATGATGTGTTTGTGAGCTATCGACGTGATGGCGGTTATGATACTGCGAAGCATCTCTATGATTATCATGATTTGGTGCTCGGCAATAACAGTGTGTATAAATGGGATGGTAAGAAATATGTGTGCGGCGATGATTCAATAGCTGTACCGGAGCAAGTGAGATGATTATGGAGATTTGGTTAAAGATACTGGCGGCATTATCGCCGGCATTGGTATTGGCGATAGTGCTTGTGCGTAAGGATTTGCGTCCCGAGCCATTGCGGTGGCTGTTGGCAGCGGCGGGATTTGGGGTGTTGGCAGGATTTGGCGTTTTGCTGTTGGGGTTCACGGTATTGCCCAATGTGTCAACCGATACATATTTCGGTGCGATGGTGTCATCATTTATCGATGCGGCAATCCCGGAGGAGCTGTTGAAATTCTGCGCGTTGTATCTTGTGGCAAGAAAATGCAGGCATTTCGACGAGGCGTTTGACGGTGTGGTCTATGCCGTGTGCATAGGGATGGGATTTGCCGGTCTTGAGAATGTGCTGTATCTGTTCGGCGCCGATGACGAATGGGTTATGGTGGGAGTGTCGCGTGCATTGCTTGCCGTGCCGGCCCATTATTTCTTTGCCGTGATAATGGGGTCGCTGTTCTCGCTCGGATGGTTTGATACGCGGCATCGTACGCGTTATATGACACTGGCTTTGATAGCGCCGATCGCGGTTCATGGAGTGTATGATACCTTATGCTTCTCCATGGCTATTGACGAAGCTTTGAGCGGTATTATACTCTTAGCTTTTATACTCGGATTTAATTTTATCCGCAAATGTTCCCGACAATTGATACAACTGATGTTAAAAATAGATAGATATGTGCTTGCAGAAAAAGAAATATGATGTGTTTGTGAGCTACCGGCGTGACGGCGGTTATGAGACGGCGTTGCCGATAGTGGAGAAGTTGCGCTCGGCAGGTTACAGAGTGTTTTTTGACCTTGAGTCGCTTAATTCGGGGAAGTTCAACGAGCAGCTTCTTGGGGTGATTAATGATTGTAAGGATTTTGTGCTTGTACTTCCTGCCAACGGACTTGACCGTTGCGTAGATAAAAATGACTGGGTGCGGCGTGAGGTGACGTGTGCCCTCGCGGGTAACAAAAACATAATACCGGTGATGCTGAAAGGGTTTGAATGGCCTGCGACATTGCCGGAGGATATGAAAGATTTGCCGAACTACCAGGGCATATCGGCAACGTCGCCCGAATATTTCGACCTTGCGGTAGAGCGTCTAAAGGGATATCTGAAGAGCGAGCGACAGCGCCCATATATTCGGGTACTGCTGTGGGTAATCAGTATTATATGTCTGATTGCGGTTGCCGCGTTAAGTTTTATATATTATCCTGTTGACACTCATGATTGCCCAATATCGGAATATGATGATGATATTTTAGTTTCCTTACCGGATATTTTTAAACAAAACATAACTGATGATGTCGATGATTTATTAGTCCCCGAGGTATTATTTGCATACGTGGATTCATCTAATGTGGAAATATCCACATTGCTGTTTTTAGAGGATTTGGAAGATTATAGTCCGGAGGATTTAGGCATTACAGATTCAGAACAATTGGATGCTGTGATTGAAAATATTAAAACTGCATCGGATAAGGAATTCGATGAAATATATGTAAGGGGTTTCGCCATACAGGCTCCATCATTTAAACAAACGGGTGATATTCGCCGTGTTTTAAACAGTGGTTTTAATTGGTCGATATATCATTTTGAAAATGAGACTTTGGAACAATATAGTGCAGTATGTAGAATAACTCCTATACAGAATATGATATTTACCATGAAAATGGAAAAAGGATGCTGGTTACAGCAAAAGAGAAACAGTCGTGTTTTTGACAGCATTTTATTGAAACTGTCACCTAAGGTATTTCAATATTTGAAAGATAATATGTAAGTGATTTTGAGATGAAGAAGTTATTGAAGAGTACGGCATTTGTGTTGATAATGGCTATCGTGGCGGGTGTATTGGTGGGGTATGGCGTGAAGTTGCTCCCTGCGGATGCCATAACGGTGGCGCGTGAGACTTTGATGGCAGTAAAGAAGGCTACGGGGCAGGTGATATTCTTCATGGTGCCGTTGCTGATATTCGCGTGTGTGACGCCGTCGATAACGCGGCTCAGTTCCAATGTGACATCGCTGTTGGTGTTCACTATGGTGGTGGCGTATCTGTCGTCGGTAGGGGCTGCATTTTTCTCGCTCGGTGTGAGCCAGTATTTTGTGCCGATGTTCAGCTTCGGTGCGCAGGCTGAGGTGATACAATTGCCCAAAGAGCCGTTGGTGAATCTATGTTTCCCGACCATGGACACGATGTCGGCGCTGCTGCTCGCCGTGCTGGTGGGACTTGGTGTGGTGTGGACCAAATATACTGCTGCCGCCAATGTGCTGGAGAAGTTCCAGTCGATGATTCTGCTGCTGGTGCGCAAGATACTGTTGCCGTTGCTTCCGGTGTTTGTAGGGTGCAACTTCGCACTGCTCGCCTATACCGGTCAGATAAATAATATGGGTGTGTTCCTGCCTGTGATTGTGATGGTGGTGGTGTGCCAACTGGTATGGATAGCGGTGATGTACATGGTGGCATCGGTATATACCGGCCGCAATGGCTGGGAGGTGCTGCGCTATTATCCCAAGGCATATTTCACGGCATTGGGGTCGATGTCGTCGGCTGCGACACTGCCTTTCGCCATGGAGTGTATAGCCCAGAGTCCGATAGTGAAAAAAGAGACGTATGATTTCACTCTGCCGCTATTCTCCAACATACATCTGTGCGGTTCGGTGATAGCCGAGATAGCACTCGTGACCACCACTTACTATGTGCTTTACGGCGTGATGCCCTCGACATTGAGCTTAGTGATATTCTCGATAGTGGCGTGTGTCATAGCCATCGGTTCGCCCGGAGTGCCCGGGGGCTTGAATGTGGCGTGCTCGTCGATAGTGGGCAGCATAGTGCTCGGTGGTCAGGATCCCGGCACGTTCATAGGCATAATGACTGCCATCTACACCGTGCAGGATGGTTTCGGCACCGCATGTAACGTGACCACCGACGGAGCCTTGACCTTGATAACCGACAAAAAAGTATCGCAAATCGAAGCCGCCGCATCGGAACAGTGATAGATTCGTGCGGGTGAATTGTTCAATATGATACAATTTAAAGAAACTGAGATTATGACAATGAAAGGAAAAGGATATGTGCCGGAGCCGGTGGACACGCGGGGCGTGGAGTTGCCGGTGGAGTTGATGCCGCTTATTGAGGAGATGGCCAGGAATGTACATGAGGTATGGGCCCGCAACCGCATGAGCGAAGGGTGGGCGTATGGTCCGGAGCGGGATGATGTGGCGAAGAAGCATCCGTGTCTTGTGGCTTACGAGGATCTGCCGGACAGTGAGAAGGAGTATGACCGCGCCACATCGCAGGAAACATTGAAACTCATATTGAAATCAGGCTTTTGTATTTCAAAAAAATGATGTAGATTTGTAGAAAACCAATCCTGATCTTAGAGTATGTTTACTTTAACTTTATGAAATCTTTATAAGCCCTTCCGGCCTGTTTTTAGCTTTCATTCAGTTATTATGGAACCCCATAATTCCTTCATTCAATCAAAAAACATACTCAAAAGTTCAATATAAATATTAAATAAGCCAAAAGTAAACATACTCTTAATGAAACCGTCTGATTTCATCCATCCTGAAGATGCGGCGGCGTTGCGCCAGTTGGAGAGCATACCCGGTTTTCCCGCATTGGTGAAGAAGTTCTATGCCCTGGGCTATGAGAAACTATTGTACGGGACCAATATGGCGAAGGCGATACGGCTTTCCGAGCGCCAGTTGCCCCGTCTGTACCATCACCTGCCACCGATATGCCGGAAACTCGGCATAGATGAACCGGAGTTTTACTTGGAGATGAATCCTATGCCCAACGCATATACGTTTGGCGACACCAAGATATTCATAACCATGACATCGGGGCTTGTGGAGCTGCTCAACGATGAGGAGCTTGATGCGGTGCTGGCACATGAGTGCGGTCATATATTGTGCCGCCACGTGCTGTACCATAACATGGCAAATATGCTCATAAACGGCGCCGATGCCTTGGGTGTGCTCGGGTTGCTCACCGCGCCTATAAAACTGGCGTTGCTTTACTGGCAACGTAAGAGCGAGCTGTCGTGTGACCGCGCCGGCGCCATAGTTACGTCGCCCGAAACGGTGTCGCGTGTCATGGTGCGTCTTGCCGGCGGTCCGAAATCGATAACCGAGGAGGTGAATATCGAGGAGTGGGCTAAGCAAGCCGATATGTATGAGACTATACGTACCGACGGTATGTGGAACAAGACGTTGCAGACCTATGCCGTGATGTCGACCGACCATCCATTTGCGGCTGTGCGCGTGCGGGAGATTCTTAAGTGGGCGCAGTCGGCAGAATATGCGGCACTGATGAAAAACCTGCCATCGGGCAGTAGCGTGGGAGTGTGCCCGCAATGCCACCGGAAGGTGGAGGAGGATTGGAAATTCTGCCGTTATTGCGGAACCCAACTCGGATAACGGACTATTTACACGATAATAAACCAACGATATATGCAGACACTTTTTGACGAAAACGGGATGCTCAATATAGCTGACATAGTGGGCAATCATCCGTCGTACCGCGCCATTATGGAGGACGGAGTGGTAACCGACCGGGAGTTGAGCGACCAAGCCGAAGCCACGATAGCGTCGCTGCGCCGATTGCAGGAGATATGCACTCCAGAGCAGCAAGCCGCCATACTCGAAGCCATATCGGAGATGAGCGTGCTTATGGCAGTCTATCACCGGCATGAACTGCAATCGTTAAATCAATAACACACTACATATTTGCCATGGGAGCATTCAATACCAAAACCGAACTGCAAGGCAATCCGGCGCTCATACCCGCTATTGCCGACCGTATATGCCGTGATTTCGCAGCCGACGGCTATGAAGTGACACGTGAAGATCTGATAAGCGGGGGTGTGGACATATCCGTGACCAAGGGGGGCATGTTCAAGGCTGTACTCGGTATGCGCACCGCACTGAAAGTGACGCTTATACCGCAGAGTCAATCCATATCATTTGAAGCCGGGGTGGGTATCTTCGGGCAGCAGGTAGTGCCCACGCTCATCATGCTATTTATCACCTGGCCGGTGCTGCTCACTCAGATATGGGGATTGGTGCAGCAGTCGAAACTCGACGACCGAGCCTTAGCCGCCGCCCGGTCGGTGATAGCTGAAAACCAGTCATCGGGTGCGGTTGCCGAACTTATGCAGCCGGATACGGATGGATGCCACTTCTGTACATCATGCGGGAGCCGCCTTCCGTCGGGTGCGCGTTTTTGCAGTCATTGCGGTGCGCAGGTAGGTTGAACGTGATAATCCGGGATTTTGCTATGTGGAGATTGGTGATGATGCTTGCTGTATATTTGCCGGTGGCGGCTAATGCACAGGCGTTGCAAAACGGTATTGTTCAGGAATATAACGAGCGTGCAAAGAAAACGCCGCTTGCCGGTGTGGAGCTGAATATACGTTCTGCCGGCAGTACGGTGTCGGATGCGGATGGTAAATTTGCGCTTCAGTTCCTGACATTGAAGCCGGGCGACAGAGTGAATGTGCGCCGGATTGAGAAGCTCGGTTACGAGATATTCAACAAGGAGGCGGTGGAGCAGTGGAATCTAAATCCCTCGGAACCGTTTGTGGTGGTGATGTGCCGCTCCGACAGGTTCAAGAAGATTCGTGACAACTACCAGCGTGTAGCATCGGAGAGCTACGCCCGTCAGCTCAAGAAGGATGAAGCCGCACTGGCACGATTGAAATCCGAAGGTAAAATCAAGGAACAGGAGTATCACAAGCAACTGTATGAGCTGCGTGAATCATACGAGAAGCAGCTCGATAATCTTGACAGCTATGTAGACCGCTTCTCGCGCATAGACCTCTCCGAACTGTCGGCAACCGAGCAGGAGATAATCCTGTTGGTGCAGGAGGGAAAGATAGAGGAGGCGATAGTGCGCTATGAGGAGCAAAACTATCTTGACAAATACTTGCAAGAGGTGTCAGACATCCGTGAAGTTTCTTCTGCCATGGAGCAATTGTCGGAGCTGAAGAAATCGAAAGAGCAGTCACGCGACAGTCTGCTCGCCGCCATAGACCGTCAGGTAGAGACACTTAAGCTTGACGGTGTCAATAAAAACAAGCAAAAAATATTGCAGTTGTTGCAATCAGTGGCAGATGCTGATACTACGAATGTTGAGTGGTTGCTGAGGACAGGGTTATTCTTGATGGACTATATCGCTGATTATGATAGTGCGTTGAGTTATTTTAATGCTGCGTTGTCGAGTGCAATAGCATTATATGGCGAGGAGCATTTGTATGTCGCTACGTCCTGCAATAACATTGGAAGTGTTTATTCGTTTCAAGGAGATTATCCCAAGGCTTTAGAGTATCATATTCGCTCGATGACAATAAAGGAGAAAGTCCTAGGATTGGATCATCCTGATTTAGCAACGTCTTGTAATAATATCGGCTTGGTTTATAGTTTACAAGAGGATTATTACAATGCGATGGAATATTATAACCGTGCATTGTCGATACAAGGGAAAGTGCTAGGCTTTAAGCATCCCGCTATAGCCACGTCTTACAACAATATTAGTCTGGTGTATCAATCGCAAGGAGAGTATGCCAAGGCCTTAGAATACAGTTATCGTGCTCTATCAATACAGGAGAAAGTCTTAGGTTCGGAGCACCTTGATGTAGCCGTATCTTGCAATAATATTGGTAGTGTTTATCAATTGCAAGGGGATTATTCAAAGGCTTTGGAATATCATAACCGTGCATTGTCGATACAGGAAAAAGTGTTAGGCATGGAGCATCCCGCTATTGCCGTGTCCTGCAATAATATTGGTATAGTGTATAGTTCTCAAGGGTATTATTCCAAAGCATTAGAGTGTTTCCATCGCGCTTTGCCAATCTGGGAGAAAGTGTTAGGTGTGGATCATCCAGATGTGGCCAGCTTATTTAATAATATCGGCATGGTGTATTATTCGCAAGGCCATTATCCCAATGCGATGGAATATTATAATAGGGCGGTGTCAATACAAGAGAAAATTTTAGGCTATGATCATATCAATGTAGCAAAATATTACAACAATATTGGTGTGTTATATAGTACTCAATGTGATTACCCTAAAGCATTAGAGTATTTCCATCGCGCTCTGCCAATACAGGAGAAAATCTTAGGCCCGAATCATCCTGATGTGGCCATGTCCTGTAATAATATTGGTTTGGTACATCAATCACAAGGAAACTATGCTGTGGCATTGGAATATCTTAGTCGCGCACTATCAATACGGGAGAAAGTGTTAGGCAGTGAGCATCCCGATGTAGCTATGTCTTGCAACAATATCGGCGTTTTGTATAGCTACCAAGAGGATTATTCCAAAGCATTAGAGTATTTCCATCGCGCTCTGCCAATACAGGAGAAAGTATTAGGCCCGAATCATCCCGATGTGGCCATGGGCTACAACAATATTGGCTGTGTCTATGATTCGCAAAAAGACTATGTCAATGCTTTGGAATACCATACCCATGCGCTGTCAATACGGGAGAAGGTGTTAGGTCGGGAGCATAATGATGTAGCCATATCTTGCAACAATATCGGCATGATTTATAAATCTCAAGGAGATTATACAAAGGCTTTGGAGTACCATAGCCGTGCATTGTCTATTCGTAAGACGGTTTTGGGTACGATGCATCCGGATGTAGTATCGTCGCTTATTAATATTGGTTTGACGTATTATTTTAGTGGAGATAATGCTATGGCATTGGAAAATATTGTCCAAGCATTGTCAATTCAGGAGAAGATGTTCGGTCCAGAACATCCATTGACTTGTGAGCTCAAGAATTCTATTGATAATATACGTGAGGAGATGAAATCAAATTAATAATATGGGAAGATATGCAAATATAGCGTTTATAAGCTATTGCCATGCCGATATGGGGGTGGCGGAGTGGTTGCAGCGGAGGTTGGAAGCGTTCAGGTTGCCTACCGATATCCATAATGAAGTGGATGCACAGGAGAGGTATCTCAGGCCGGTGTTCCGCGATAAGTCGGATTTGAATACCGGGGTTCTGCCGGTTGAGCTGCGCAGGAATATTGAGGAGAGCAAGTATCTGATTCTGATATGCTCGAAGAATTCGGCGAGGTCGCAGTGGGTCAGCGATGAGACCAAGGCGTTTGTGGAGTTGGGGCGTGTGGAGCGAATCATTCCGGTGATGATTACGGATGGCGAGACTCCGCCTAATGAGTTGTTACCGGCATATTTGCGTGAATATTTTGCCGAATATCCCGAGTCGGAGCTGCTTGGCGTGGATATTAATGCCGATGGCAGGGAGAAGGCTTTGATGCGTGTGGTATCGCGCATGATTGATGTGGAGTTTGACACGCTTTGGCAGCGGCATAAGCGTCAGCGTCGTGTCAAGATTGCCGCGACGGCTGCGGCTGCGTGTGTGGCTGCGGGATTGGCTTACCTGTTTGCCTTACCTGTATGGGTGTCGGTTACGGTAGTGCCTGAAGTGTCGAAATTGCCTGCTGGTGATGATATAGCCGTGACAATAAACGGTGGGGAGCATACGGTGCCATTGACCGATGCTCCGGACGCTGTGGAGGTGCGTTTGCCCGGCTACAGCCGTTTTAATAAAATGAGGGTGCAAGTGGCTTCGAAATTCTTCGAAACGGTAGACACTGTGTTGCCAACCGGTTATGGTTTGCAGAGGAATGTGGAGATTCCAATAAGGCGTGATGACAGTTTCGCGGTATTTTCAGGCAGGGTCTATGATGATGCCATGGCACCTATTGAAGGGGTGTCGGTGACTGTGGGCGGAGATTCGGCGGTGACGGATTCCGCCGGTAGATTTGAGATAACTTTGCCGCTTGCCGAGCAACTTCCCGAACAGATGATAGTGCTGAAGAAGAGTGGATATACGGGCGTGTGCCGTCTGGATGAGACTCCGGGACGCGACCTGAGATTCATAATGCACGCGAAGTGATTTGAATCATGAGCGGGGGCATCAGGGTTGGTGTCCCTACTTGTTGTCGGGGAGGGGTGTGATGCGATAGCTCACGTGTGTGTATAAACTAAAACCACAGCGGTGTATGGTGCATCGCTGTGGTTTTGGTATTGGGAATCCTTAAGTTAGGATGGGGAAATTATTTGAGGTTGAGTTTGGAGAGGATGGCTTGGGGGATGGCTTCCTTGTTGACTACGATGTCCATGGTCTTGGCGAGGAAGTAGGGTTCGGATACGTAGAAGTAGCCGTCGTAAATCTGATTGGTGTCCCAAGAGTTCTTGACCTTGTAGTATTTGTTGCCTTTTTGGTCAACTGCCTTGCCTACGATAACCATGCCGTGGTCGTCGGTGGTTTCCTGACGGTCGAACATCTCCTGACGTGATTCCTGGGTTACGGTGATTTCCTCAACCGGGCCTTTTGCGTTGTACTTCTCTTTCTCGCGGTCCTTGTCGGATAGCTTCACCCAACGGGATAGCTCGGTACCATCCATGTCGGCTTCGGATTTGCCTTTAGGCATTATGGCATAGCCTTCGGTCCATTTGAAGCCGCCTTCGCTCACGTCGGCAGCCCAGTTGACGGAGTAACCGTTCTCGATAGCGTTGTCCACAATCTCCTTCATCTCCTCGAGGGGTACATTGTAGTATTGGCCGAAGAGCCAGTTGTCGGACACTTCCATCACGAACGGTTTGTAGAACGGATGGTGCGAGAATGATGTGATGGGCACATAGTCATCCATCTTCAGGGGGAGTGATGCGGCAAATGATTTCGGGGTGTAAGTCTGACCTTCGTAGGTGAAAGTGTCGGGGAGTTCGCCGAGATATGCGTCGAGGATGCCGTTGAATCCCTTACGCCATGCGGTGGATACGCGTTTGTTGGGTTTGCGCACTATGGTTTTGACATATCCGGTGAGGAGGTCTGCCATCTCGTAGTGGGAGTGCTTGTCCTCGCCGTAGTTGAGACCACGGTAAACCTCTTCGGGCACTATGCCGTAGTTTTCCCATACGTAGGGTACGTCGAGACCGCTGCCGCCCTGGGCGAAGTTGAGCGCGCCGTACATGCGCACGTATTTGTCGGCTTTGTCATCGTAGCAGTGGCGTACGACGAACATCTCCGACAGGTCCATCTCCTTGCCTGTCTTGCGCAGAATCTCGTCCTCAAAGAATGACAGACCGGAGAAGCACCAGCATGTTCCCGATTTGTTCTGGTCCTTGACAGGGGTGGTTTTCACTACTTTCACGTCGGTGAATTTGAAACCTTCATCCTCGGTTTTCGGCGCTTTCTTGGCAGCCGTGGCACCTAATGCTACGGTCATTGCCATCACGCCGCAAATGAATTTGTTCATGATATGTGGGTATGAAATGAATAATAATGATTGATTATGGCAAAATTAGTAAAAATCCTGTGAATTTTGTGTAATTTTGTCATATTAACCGCTGATTTGTTACATGCGATGAATAAGATTATAGAGAAAGAATATTTTTCGGAAAAAGTGGTGAAGTTTGTGGTGGAAGCCCCCATGATAGCGCATTCGCGCCGTCCCGGTCATTTTGTGATGGTGCGTGTAGGCGAGGGTGGCGAACGCATACCTCTCACCATAGCCGATGCCGATACGCAGCGCGGCACCATAACGCTGGTAGTGCAGGAGGTGGGTGTGTCTACCCGCAAGATTTGTGCCTTGGAACCGGGCGATACGTTTACCGATGTGGTAGGTCCGCTCGGTAAGGCAACGCATGTGGAGAAGGTAGGTACGGTGGTGTGCTGTGGCGGCGGTGTCGGTGTGGCTCCGCTGTTGCCCATCATCAAGGCCATGAAGCATGCCGGCAACCGTGTGATTACCGTGCTCGCCGCCCGCACCAAGGAGTTGATAATACTCGAGGAGCAGGTGCGCCCGTGGAGTGATGAGGTGGTGGTGATGACCGACGATGGCTCGTACGGTCGCCAAGGACTGGTCACCGCCGGAGTGGAAGAGGTGATAAACCGCGAGCAGGTGAATCTGGTGGTGACCATAGGTCCTGCCGTGATGATGAAATTCGTGTCGCTCCTCACTGCTAAATATAATGTGCCCACGATGTGCTCGCTCAATACTATAATGGTGGACGGGACCGGTATGTGCGGTGCCTGCCGTGTGACGGTGGGCGGCAAAACACGGTTTGTGTGTATAGACGGTCCGGAATTTGATGCCCATGAGGTGGACTTCGATGAGATGATAATGCGACTGCGTTCGTATAACTGATAACCCCACTGACATTACTACAATGAACAACGATACTTCAGCTCCGCGCCAAGCCGAGTGGCGCGAGGAATTGCGCAAGGCGCACACTGCCAAACAGCGCGCGGAGATACCGCGTGTGAAAATGCATGAACTCGATGCCGCTTACCGCGTGACATGCAACGAGGAGGTCAATTGCGGAATATCGGCGGAACAGGCTGTGATAGAGTCCACCCGTTGCATGGACTGCCCCGATCCGCAGTGTGTGCAGGGATGTCCGGTGAATATCAATATCCCCGGATTTATAAAGAACATAGAGCGTGGCGATTTTGCTGCCGCCGCCACTGTGCTGCGCGAAACCAGCGCGTTGCCTGCCGTATGCGGCCGCGTGTGTCCGCAGGAGAAGCAGTGCGAGAGCCGGTGCATATATAATAAGATGAAAAAGCCGGCTGTTGCCATAGGGTATCTCGAACGCTTTGCTGCTGACGAGGATATGCGTACGCGCAAGGCTGATGGTGCTGTCAGGAATAGTGATGGCGCTGTGAAAGTAGCTGTTGCCGGTAGCGGTCCTGCCGGATTGTCGTTTGCCGGGGAGATGGCTCGTCTCGGCTTCGATGTCACCGTCTACGAGGCGCTGCATGAGATAGGCGGCGTGCTTAAGTATGGCATACCTCAGTTCAGGTTGCCCAATTCGATAGTCGATGCCGAGATTGCGGCATTGGAATCGCTCGGGGTCAAGTTTGTGAAGGATTGCATAATCGGTAAGACGCTAAGTTTCGACGATTTGCAGTCGATGGGTTTCAAGGGATTGTTTGTCGCTTCCGGTGCTGGATTGCCACGGTTCATGGGCATACCGGGTGAAAATCTGATAGGGGTGATGTCGAGCAACGAATATCTGACCCGTGTCAATCTTATGGGAGCGGGTACTCCGGGGCATGATACTCCGGTGCTACCGGGTGCCAGTGTGGCTATCATAGGTGGCGGCAATACGGCTATGGACTCCGTGCGCACGGCGCGTCGCATGGGTGCGTCGCGGGTTATGCTCGTGTATCGCCGGAGCGAGGAGGAGATGCCTGCTCGTGCCGAGGAAATCAAGCATGCCAAGGAGGAGGGTGTGGAATTTCTCACTCTTCATAATCCGGTGGAATATCTTGCTGATGAAACGGGGCGTGTGCGTGCCATGCGTGTGCAGCGTATGGAACTTGGTGAACCTGATGAGTCAGGCCGTCGGTCGCCGGTGGCTATTCCCGGTGCTATCGATGAGATACCGGTGGATATGGTGATAGTGAGTGTGGGTGTTTCGCCCAACCCGCTGATACCGTCGGCTATAGAAGGGCTTGATGTGTCGCGTCGCGGCACTATAGTGGTGGATGAATCCACCATGCAATCATCTATCCCGACTCTTTATGCCGGTGGGGATATAGTGCGTGGTGGTGCCACCGTGATACTTGCCATGGGCGACGGACGCCGTGCGGCTCAATCCATGGCAAAGCAGTTGCAGGGTTAAAATAAATCGTAGAAAATAATAGATAGTGGACTCTCGGCTCTATAATATGGGGCTGAGCAGTCGCACTATCGACTCTTTTGCCTTCTGTGACATGGGGCGTTTGCGCCATTCCGAAGCGTTTACGCGGTCACTATCCTTGAGGTCGAGCATAAATTGGTGCCGTAGATTGGCATTGGCTTCTGCCGAGTATATGAACATGGTGGCTTCGAAGTTGTGCTCGAAACTGCGGAAATCGATGTTTGCCGAGCCTATTGAACAGAAATGGTCGTCAATCATCATGGTTTTGCTATGCAGCATTCCACCGTTGTACAGATATATCTTTATTCCGGCTCTGAGACATTCGTAAATGTAACTGTAGGATGCGTATGTGAGTATGAGCGAGTCGCTTCTGCGCGGTATCATCACTCTGACGTCGACGCGTGATAGTGCGGCGGCCTGCAGTGAGCGTAGCAAGCTTTCGGTGGGCAGGAAATAGGGGGTCTGTATGTACACGCGTTTCCGTGCGTTGCCTATGGCTTTGAGCATGAGCATTGCCACATTGCTCCATTCACTCGTGGGACCGCTCGTAATCAGTTGCATGCCGGCAGCCCGGTATGTGTCAGCGGCAGGTGTGGTGTCGATGGATTCCTCGATGAGCGGTTGTCCCATGAATGACCAGTCGATGGCAAATGAATATTGCAGTGCGGCTACAGCGGGACCTGTGATGCGCATGTGTGTGTCGCGCCAACGTGCAAATTTTCCGCCATCGATGTAACGGTCGGCGATATTCATGCCACCTACATAGCCTATGGCTCCGTCGATGATGGCGAGCTTGCGGTGGTTGCGCCAGTTGATCCTGGTGGCGAATGGCGGGAATGCGACCCTGAAGAATGGGTAACATTCGATACCTGCCGCGTGCATCTCCTTGAAAAACTTTGATTTTACACCGATAGAGCCTATGTGGTCGTAGATTATACGGACTTTCACTCCCTTGGCGGCGCGCTCCATAAGAGCTGAACGGACGCGTTTGCCTATCTCGTCGTCCTCGAATATGTAATATTGGAGGTGTATGTAGTTTTGTGCCTGTGCAATGTCGTTGAGAAGCGCTTCGAATTTCGTAGCTCCGTCGTGATATATGCTCATGTCGTTTGCCGGATACAGCGGAGCATCGTTGAGCGAGCGTCCGAGTTCCATCTGCTGGCGCAGTTCAGGGGCGTACTCGGCAGGGTGCGGCATGATGATTTCCGGATGGTTCTGCCGTAGCTTGCGTTTGTTGCGTCGAGAAATCATGCGCTTGTTTTTGATGCTCCTGCCAAAAAATATGTACAGGACTATTCCTCCTATGGGGAACATAAGCAGTACCGTGACCCAAGCCAATGATTTCAAGGGGTTGCGATTTTCGGACAGCACCACACCTATGATGCTGAGGATAGTGATGGCGTATGCTATCACCAATCCCCAGTACAGCCATGTAAGATGAAATTCAGAAGAGAAGTAGCCCATCGGTGAGGAAATAGTGTTTGTACACGACTAAATTACTAAAGATTTTTTTCCTGTCGGGAAACTTTGCACAAAAAAAATGAATCTATGCAAAAATGCAGAAAGCGGCGCGCCTATTCAGCGCACCGCCTTCAGTTAGGTTGTCTCAATGACCGAAATTATTCGGCAACCACTTCAAAGGGTATTTCTACAGTTACGTCCTTGTGGAGTTTGATAGTGGCATTGTATTTGCCCACTTCTTTTATAGAATCCTTGAGGGTGATGAGTTTGCGGTCGATGTTGTGGCCGAGCTTTTCGAGGGCTTCAGCAATCTGGATAGCGTTGACAGAGCCGAAGATAGTGCCGGTAGAGCTGGTCTTGGCACCGATAGTAAGGCTTACGCCTTCGAGAGAAGCTGCGAGAGCTTCAGCATCGGCTTTAATCTTAGCGAGCTTGTGAGCGCGCTGACGCTGGTTTTCGGCGAGCACTTTAAGCGCCGAGGGAGTTGCGATAACGGCTTTGCCGGTGGGGATAAGGTAGTTGCGGCCATAGCCTGACTTTACTTCCACCACGTCGTCCTTGTATCCGAGGTTGGAGATATCTTCCTTAAGTATAATCTTCATAATTCCTAAGCGTTTAAAGTGATTTATTTCATCAAGTCAGTTACATAGGGCAGCAAAGCCAAGTGGCGGGCACGCTTAACGGCCTGAGCCACGCGACGCTGGAACTTGAGCGAAGTGCCGGTGATGCGGCGGGGGAGAATCTTGCCCTGTTCGTTGAGGAACTTCTTGAGGAATTCGGGATCCTTGTAGTCGATGTACTTGATACCGCTTCTTTTGAAACGACAGTATTTTTTCTTTTTGACGTCAACCGACATGGGAGTCAAATAGCGGATTTCAGATTGTGCTTGTGCCATGATGTTAGCCCTCCTTTACTTCTGATTCAACTTCTACTTTAGCAGTCTCGGTTTTGCCAGCCTTAAGGCTACGACGCTTGGCGGCGTATTCGGCTGCATACTTGTCAAGACGGAATGTCAAGAAACGGAGCACGCGTTCGTCGCGACGGAAAGCTGTTTCTAACTTCTTGATGATAGTGGGTTCGCCATCGAATTCCACGAGGGTGTAAAAGCCGGTGGATTTCTTTTGGATAGGATATGCGAGCTTGCGCAGACCCCAATTCTCTTCGTTCACGATGGTGGCGCCATTGCTGGTGAGCACGGTGGTGAACTTTTCTACCGCTTCCTTCATCTGGGCGTCAGATAAAACGGGAGTTAAAATGAAAACGGTTTCGTACTTCATGTTGGTTAATGATTGAAATTAATGATTAAATGTGCCTTTTTACGAAAGGCGGTGCAAAGATAGCACTTTATAATTTAATATGCAAGTCTTTGTGGTGTGTTTGGTTGTTTATGGGACTGACATGGTTTGGAGATATACGGCATGTGTTGCCGGCGTTTTTCAAGTCCGGATGATTTAAACACATATTTTTATGATGTCAGTTGGCGATTATGCCGGCGATGGAGGGATTGATTGGCGCGGATGAATAGCAACGGGCGAATTGCTTGAGGAAAGCGAGTGTCCTCTTTTTAGGCGTTGCCGCATGATTGCCGGATGTAGTCGATTGTGATTCAGGGGTAGAGGTTTTATGCATAGGCATTGAAATATGATGGTGATGAATGATTTAAAATGTTTTAAAATAATGGTGTCTGTTTTGTAGATAAACGTGCTGCCGTGTGATTTATTATACTGATTATGTGATTTTTAGCGACATACTGTGCAACGATGATAATTGAAATTATTGTGCTCGAAATGTTAAAAAAGCATGGGAGGTGATAATAAGTAATTGCGCATTCAATAAAAAATGGTATTTTTGCATCTCCAAACTAATAAACAACTAATCAACCAATACGTTAAAGCCTATCGAATCACTGCTACTCTAATTTAATTTTTTTACGAATAGTGATGCAAGACAAAAACAAGCTTACCGATGATAAGTTGGTGGCTGCGTATGCTCAAGGCGACAATCAGGCATTCGATATATTATTGAAACGTCATCAGGCGCGTGTGTTTTCCTATATTTATTCTATAGTGAAAAACCGCGATGTAGCTGACGATCTTTTCCAGGAGACCTTTGTAAAGGCTATCATGACCATAAAGCAGGGGCGTTATGCCGAATCGGGTAAATTTTCGGCATGGATTACGCGGATAGCCCACAACCTGATTATAGATTATTATCGACAGGAGAGAAGCGAGAATGTGGTTTCTGCCGATGATGATGCCGTGGATGTATTGAACCGCAAGGATCTCAGCGATAAGAATATCGAAGATTTCATGGTCAATGAGCAGATACATGCCGATGTACGCAAGATAATCGATGCGTTGCCTGACAATCAACGTGAGGTGCTGCTGATGCGTTATTACCGCGATATGTCGTTCAAGGAGATTGCTGAAGCGACCAAGGTGAGTATCAATACCGCGTTGGGGCGTATGCGCTATGCCATCATAAACATGCGTCGCATTGCCGACGAGAATAATATTGTGCTGACTCTCTGATAGAGAGGGTTTCTGAATACAGGAATCGGGTCCGTGTGTTTTATACCGGACCCGATTCTTCGTATAAGGGGAATGTCGAGTTTATTCTGTCTCGGGGCTAAACCAAGGAGATATGAGCATGTATATGAGCGAGCAGCAGAGGGTGAACAGTACACCGTAGGTAAATAGGTCGCCCACGGTGATTACACCGGTTTGCAAGGTCATGGTTACAAACCGCGCGGTATATAAGCCGGTAACCACAATGCCTATTAGGTAAATGGCGTATTCAATCAATGATGCCACGCGCACCTTCCGGTCGGGCAATCTGTTCAGAACTTTTCGTGTGAACCATGGCGAGGGGGGAGCTTCAAGCAGATTATGCTTTAGCAGTTGCGACAGTTTGCGGTCGTCCATTATGTCTGAATCTGTTTTATGTTTCATGAGTCAAGAGTATTATATTCTGTTATTGCTTTTGCCATTTTTGATTTGGCTCTCGAAAGATAGGATTTTACGGTGCCCTCAGGAAGCGACGTAATCTGTACTATTTCTTTAATCGGGCGATCCTCAAGATAGAACAGAAGCATAAGTGTACGTTCGGTATCGGTGAGGGCGCGCATGCCCACTTCTATGTCATGCCGCATGTCGGTGAGCCGTTGCTGGGATGTGTCTGAGTCGCCGAGTGCCGGTGCGTATCCGTCGGGGAGTCTTTCCTCGCGTTTGGCGCGCATCAATGTGACATATTCATTATAGGCTATCCTGTAGAGCCATGTTTTGAATCGCGATATGCCCTTGAATTGGCGAAGTTGCGTATAGGCTTTCAGGAAAGCTTCCTGGGATATGTCGTCAGTGATGGCGGCATTGCCCATGGTGAGATTGAATATGAAACGCCTCAGCCCGGGGGAATACTCCTCGACCAACCGTTCGAATGCGCGGCGGTCGTCAACCGCCACGCATCGGGTAATCAGCGCTATTTCTTCAATCTTGCTGAGCATCTTCCTCGGTGTACTTGGCTTTCAGGTTTTTACGGTCGTCGATAAAGTATGTTATGATACGTGCTATGCCTACGAACAGGGGTATGATTCCTATTGCCACGGTGTCGTTATCGCTATCGGCAAGCCCCCATACTATTAATGCCACGCCTACGCCAAGCCATACGATGCCCGATTGCAGACGGTTCTTGCGGGGTCGTTCGCTCAGATAGAAACTGTCGGGGAGCGGTTGGCCGTTGCGGATAGAGTATTCTATCAATTTGTATTTGTCGCGCTGGCGCGAACGGCGGTAATGAAGTACCACCCAAAATAGTCCGATGACTGCGGCAAAGGGTATTACTATTCCGCATATAGGAATGAGCAGAGCCGGATTGAAGACTTTCGATGATGATTGTTCGTTGACCACAGTCGGCTGTATGTATATCACGCGGTCGGATAGGCTGTCGGTGTTTACTTTGCTTATCTCGGCGGCGATTTCCGAGCGTATCTGCTCTATTACTTCGTTGGTCATCTGGTTGCGTGATGACTCGCGGTTACATCCGGAAATCAGCAGGGCTGATACTGCGACGGTAAGAACCAGGATTGTCGTATGTAATATTTTCATATCTATAAATGTTTTTTGTTGGTTAAATAGGTTTTCTGATTCTTTGACGTATGAGCTATGGCAAAAGGTTGCATACGTTGTCAAAAAAATAAACCGGATATTGGAGACCGGTATAAAATCCAGTATTGTGCAAAGTTACATAATTTGGTGTGTGATATAAAATTTCGCTAAATTTGCATACGAGTAATAATGCTGATTATCGCCCCTATGCGACAACGTATGAAACGATTTATATATGCGGTGGCCGGAGTTTTATGCTGTCATCTTGCCGGATGCAGTCCGGATGGTGACAAGCCGTCGGATTTCGGTGTTGTTATCAGTACCGATGTACCTGTTGAGATGTGGGTGGATGTTCTTGCAGACTCACTTACCCCCGAACAAGCAGCCGAGTCTACTGTGGCGTGGATGTGTACAACCAATCGGACATATCGCGGTTACGCACGTGAGTTGGTCGCCGGAATGGTGGGTAGATACGGGGGGGATGCTGATTCCAGTCGGGTCATGCGTTATACGCGTGCGTTAGATTCGGTGGCGCTTACGTTGCCGGATACATTGCTGGCGCGTGTGCTCACGGTTGCCGCCACACCGCGTGCGCTTGCCGCAAAAGTGAAGGCCGATGCCGATTCGGCGTGTTTGGCAGATTTGATTAAGGAGGAATACCGCTCGGATTCTTCAGCACTCGAAGATTTTATATTGGCTTTGGATTAAAAAACAGAAACTATGCATACCATCGATGAATACCTCGGCATGGTCGAATGCCGCATTAAAGAACTTCGTTATCCGGCATCGCCAAAAGGATTGTACGAACCGATAAAATATACTCTTGACGGCGGAGGCAAGAGACTGCGCCCTGTGCTCACGCTTGCCGTATGCGAAGCTATGGGGGCTGATCCGGCGAATGCCTTGAATCAGGCTATGGGGGTGGAGATGTTCCATAACTTCACATTGCTGCATGATGATGTGATGGACCATGCCGACATGCGTCGCGGACGTCCCACGGTACATCGCCGCTGGGATGAGCGCACCGCCATATTATCCGGCGATGCCATGCTGACAATGGCATCGGTGCTGGTAGGGGAGAATTGTCCTACCGATAAATACCGCAAGGTCAACGAGCTGTTCTCACGCACATCCATGGAGGTGTATGAGGGTCAACAGTATGATATGGATTTCGAGGAGCGTGCCGACGTGACTGTTGAGGAATATATGGAGATGATACGCCTGAAGACGTCGGTGCTTCTCGGCTGCGCTTGTGGTATGGGTGCGATTATGGGCGATGCTGACGAGACATGTGCGTTGGCAATGTATGCCTATGGTGAAAAACTCGGATTGGCATTCCAGCTTCAGGATGATTATCTTGATACTTATGGCGACCCTATAATATTCGGAAAGGAGATAGGCGGCGATATTCTGAATGATAAAAAGACGTGGCTGCTCATCACCGCTTTGTCAGAGGATGAATCCGGTGTGTTGATGCGTGAGATAAAGACACCGTCGGAGCCTTCCGATAAGATTGATGCCGTGCGTGGCGTGTATGACCGTCTGAATCTTCCGGCTCGTTGTCATGAGCTGATAGACCGCTATGTACGTGAGGCCATCGCTGAACTTGAGAAGGCATCACTGCCGCCTGCCGCACGCGATTTCTTCGTGGCTCTTGCCGAAAATTCGCGCACGCGCACACATTGATGGTCAGTAACTTATTTACATCAATAACTTATTCAATTCCAATTGATATCAAGATATAGTATATGTTGATAGATACGCATACACACCTTTACCTGCCCGAGTTTGATGCCGATGGCGGCTATAATGCCGTGGAGCGTGCCATTGATGCCGGGGTGAGCCGCATGATTTTCCCAAATGTGGATCTTGGAACAGTGCAACCGATGAGAGAGCTTCATGCCCGGTATCCACAAAACACATATATAGCCATGGGGTTGCACCCTACTGAAATAGGTGAGGATTGGACGGATGCGCTTGCCGCAATTAAGTCGGAATTTGATACCAATATAGCTGATTATGTAGCCGTAGGTGAGGTGGGTATTGACCTGTATTGGGATAAGAGATATTGTGAACAGCAGATGTGTGCGTTGGAGCAACAGGTCCGATGGGCAGCCGATGCAGAAATGCCGGTGATAATACATTGCCGCGAGGGGCTTGACCAAACGCTTGAGGTGTTGCAGGCTTTCCCGTCTGTTCGGGGTGTCATGCACAGTTTCGGCGGAACGCCTAAGGATGTGGAGCGTGTGCGTAAAGTGGTGGATTTCTATTTTGGGATTAACGGCATAGTCACATTTAAGAATTGCAATGTAAGGGAATCATTGCCGGCAATAAGACTGGACCGTCTGCTGCTTGAGACCGATTCCCCGTATCTTGCGCCTGTACCGCATCGAGGCAAGCGTAACGAAAGTGCATATCTTGTACACACGGCGGCACACATTGCCGATTGTCTCGGGCTTACAAAAGAAGCGGTAGCTTCCGCCACCGCTTCCAATGCTGAAATCCTTTTCAGGATATGATTTAAGTTTCTTTTGAAATTTATCCTCCGAAGTTGTCGTAGTGTATGTCTTCTGGATTTACACCGAGACTGTCGAGCATCTTGTTCACGGCATTGCTCATCGGGCCGGGACCGCACATGTAATACTCTATATCCTCGGGGTTGTCGTGATTTTTCAGGTATGTGTCATAAATTACCTGATGAACGAATCCGGGTGTGTATTTCACACCGGCTGCATCGGCGGCAGGGTCGGGACGGTCGAGTGCGAGATGGAAATGGAAGTTGGGGAACTCCTTTTCAAGCTGTAGGAAATCATTGAGATAGAACACCTCGTTGAGTGCGCGTGCGCCATAGAAGTAGTGCATTTCGCGGTCGCGCGTGTTGAGGGTCTTGGTCATGTGCATGATTTGTGCGCGCAGGGGAGCCATACCGGCACCTCCGCCAATCCACATCATCTCCTTGCCGGAGTCGAATATCGGGTGGAAATCGCCGTAAGGACCGCTCATGAGCACTTTGTCGCCCGGTTTGAGTGTGAATATGTAACTTGATGCTATACCGGGCATCACGTCCATGAATCCTACCTGCGGTTTCGGTTTGAAAGGAGGAGTGGCGATACGTACGGTAAGCATTATGCGGTCGCCCTCTGCCGGATAGTTTGCCATGGAATAAGCGCGTACCGTCGTTTCCTCATTGCGGCATTTAAGGGAAAATAATCCGAATTTTTCCCAAGCCGGAAGATATTCCGCACCGATTGATTCTTTGTCGATGTCCTTGTCGTAGTCCATGGAGTAGGGCGGAATCTTAATCTGTGCGTATGAGCCGGGTATGAAGTCCATGTGCTCGCCGGGAGGAAGAGCCACGATGAATTCCTTGATGAATGTTGATACATTTTTGTTGGATATCACTTCGCATTCCCACTCCTTGATGTCAAGCACCGATGCAGGTACGGAGAGTTTCATGTCCTCTTTGACCTTTACTTGACATGCCAGACGCCAATGGTCTTTAATCTGCTTACGTGAGAAGTGAACCGTTTCGGTAGGCAGGATGTCGCCGCCACCTTCGAGTACCTGCACCTTACACTGACCGCAGCTTCCCTTTCCGCCACATGCCGATGGGAGGAACACATTGTTGTCTGCCATGGTCGATAACAGCGCCTTCCCGGAATCAGCGGTTATGTCGGTGTCGTTATTGATATTGATGCGCACTTTACCTGTATGAACCAAAAATTTCTTGGCGGTCAGAAGCACAGCTACAAGAATCAATGTAATCAACAGGAATATGCCTACGCCCGCAAGGACTGTGAGCGTGGCTACCGATTCTTCTAAAAATATACTTGAGATAATCATCGTATTGATGCGTTATTAGATTTTAATGCCTAAGAAGCTCATGAATGCTATACCCATCAGGGCAGTGAGGATGAATGTGATACCTATGCCGCGAAGAGGTTTGGGGATGTTGGAATATGTGGCGAGACGTTCGCGTATGGCGGCTATGGCAACGATGGCGAGCAACCAGCCCAATCCCCAGCCACCACCGGCACATACGGCGGTGAATACGCTGCCGAAACCTCGCTGTTGCATGAAGAGCGAGCCACCGAGTATGGCGCAGTTCACGGCTATCAGCGGCAGAAATATGCCGAGCGATGAATAGAGCGATGGTGAGTATTTCTCCACAGCCATCTCCACGAGCTGTGTCATGGATGCTATTACGGCAATGAACATGATGAGCGATAGGAAGCTGAGGTCCACATCGGCATATTCCGGACCGAGCCATTGGAGGGCACCGGCGCGTAGCACGTAGGTTTCAAGCAGATAGTTGATGGGCAGTGTGATCACGAGCATGAATGTGACAGCCACACCAAGCCCGAATGCCGTCTTTACGTTTTTCGACACTGCCAGGAACGAGCACATTCCGAGGAAGTATGCGAATATCATGTTGTCGACGAATATCGAGCGTATGAATAGGTTTAGATTTTCCATTTTATTGATGAAAGATATATTGTTCTGAATTTGTTCGTTATCTCAGGTCAATCTTCCTGAAGGTCCTTATTGACCAAACGGTGAATCCATATTATACATGCCACCACTATCAGTGCCATGGGTGGGAGTATCATCAGTCCGTTGTTGACATAGCCGTGCTCATAGCACCATTGCGGCACTACCTGATATCCGAGCAATGAGCCGCTTCCGAGCAGTTCGCGGAAGAAGCCCACGATTATCAATATCAAGGCGTAGCCGGCACCGTTGCCTATACCGTCGAGAAACGATGGCCATGGTTTGTTTGCCATAGCGAATGCCTCGAGACGTCCCATCAATATACAGTTGGTGATGATAAGTCCTATGAACACCGAAAGTTGCTTGCTGACATCGTATGTGTATGCTTTGAGCAATTGGTCGACTATGACCACCAGCCCGGCAACTACCACGAGCTGCACTATTATTCGGATGTTGGTGGGTATTGTGGAGCGTATGAGCGATATGATTACATTGGAGAACGCAAGTACGGCGATTACCGATATGCCCATGACTATTGCCGGCTCAAGTTTTGCTGTTACGGCAAGTACAGAGCAGATACCAAGTACCTGGACTATGACAGGGTTGTTTTTCGAAAACGGGTTGAGCAGTACGCTTTTGTTGCTTATCTTTTCTGCCATGGTTATTTTCTGCTAATGTTTTTCAAATAAGATTCATAGGGTTTCAGGCTGTTGCTTAACATGTCGCTTACGCCCTTGCTTGTGATGGTGCCACCTGACACGCCGTCCACGTAGTCTTCATTGCCAGCCGGACGTTGACCTGCTTTTACTACGGCAACCGGTAGAAATTCGCCGTCTTTGAACAGGTGCTTGCCGTTGAACTTATCGCTGAATGCCGGTTTTTCAATCTCGGCTCCGAGTCCGGGAGTCTCGCCCTGGTGTGCGAAATATGCGCCATATATGGTAGAACCGTCGGAATCCAATGCCACATATCCCCAGATTGGTCCCCAAAGACCGGCACCATAAGCGGGGAGTATGTACTTTATGTCACTGTCGGCAAGGCGGCATATATAAACAGGCAGCGAACGTTCGCTATCGGCGAGTTTCACTTGTGCGGCAACGTCAATAGTGAAGGCGTCGCCCGGTATAGTGTCGCCTGCCGCATTGACCACTTTCTGAGCCACTATGTATTTGTTGAAGTCGGCTATCACGTCCGAAGCGTCGGGGGTGATATGCACTGCGGCAAGAATCTGCCGCATCTTATCGGCGTCAATATTGGCTTGCTGACGCGAGCGCAGCGACAATGATGTTACTGCAAGGGCAGTGCCGACTATAAGCACCAATACTATTATATATATGGTGGTGTAAATGTTACTTTGCTTGTTCATAATCATTCAGATGATATGCTTGAAAGATGATGTTTGCGTGAGGTCTTATGCCTTTGCTTTCAAACGGCGCATGCGACGGTTGATATTGGCTTGTACCACACAGTAGTCTATCAGCGGTGCGAAAGCGTTCATGAGCAGCACTGCCAGCATGGCTCCTTCGGGATAACCGTTGTTGTACACGCGTATGAGTATGGCAATCACGCCTACCAGGAATCCATAGATGTATTTGCCTAAACCTGTGCGCGCGGCGGTTACCGGGTCGGTAGCCATGAAAACGGCAGCGAAGGCAAATCCACCATATACCAATTGGTCAATTGGAGAAAGTGACGATGCCGGATACAGAGGTGTTTGGAATGTATTGGCAATCCATCCCATTACCAAACCTCCTACAAATACTGAAAGCATAATGCGCCAGCTTGCTATGCCGGTGATAAGGAGCAGTGCGGCTCCGATAAGGATGCAGAGGGTCGATGTCTCGCCGAAAGAGCCGGGGATGAGACCTAAAAATGCGTTCCATGTGCTTCCTGCCTGATTTATGAAGTCGGTAGTGCCGTTGGCAATCAATCCGAGTGGTGTGGCTCCGGAGAATCCGTCGGATATGTATCCGCCCAGTCCGCAAATAGGTTCGGATGCTATGAATGCTTTATCGCCGCTCATTTGGGCCGGATAGGCGAAGAAGAGGAATGCTCGGGTTACAAGTGCTACGTTGAATACGTTGTAGCCGGTGCCGCCGAAAACCTCTTTTACGAATATCACGGAGAATGCCGTGGCTACGGCGAGCATCCATATCGGAGTCTCAATGGGGCATATCATGGGGACGAGGATGCCGGTGACGAGGAACCCCTCTTGAATCTCCTCGCCACGCCATTGGGCTACGATGAATTCAATGCCGAGACCTACGGCATAGGTCACTATGATTCGCGGTAATATGGCGAGGAATCCGTAGGCAAGCGCTTGCCACATGGTGTAGTCGGAAATGCCCGAAGCTATGAAATTCTGATAACCGGTATTGTACATACCGAAAATCAGGCTCGGTATAAGTGCCAATACCACTATAATCATGACGCGCTTGGAATCGATGCTGTCGTGGATATGCACGCCCGACGATGATGTGGAGCGCGGCGTGTACAGGAATGTTTCCATGCCGTCGAATACCGAATGGAACGCATGTAGCTTTCCTCCCGGTTCAAAATTAGGCTTTATCTTATCGAGATATTTGCGAAGCATTGTTGCTATGGTTTATATTTTTATGGTTAGATATCGTGTGTAGGGGCTCAGTCGAGTTCCTTGCGCAGGTAGTCAAGACCTTGCCGTACTATTTTTTGCAATTCGAGTTTCGAAGGGTCTACATATTCGCACAATGCAAAGTCCTCAGGAGCCACTTCGTAGATGCCCAACGCCTCCATCTTGTCGATATCGCGTGATATGATTGCCTTAATCAGATATTCCGGAAGGATGTCCATAGGCAGGACCTTGTCGTATTCGCCTGACATAATCATGGCGCGGCGGCCTCCGAGCAATCGGGCATCGGGTGAGAATTTGCGTTTTGGCAGCAAACGGGAGGGGAATGAGCGGTTGACGCTCATCTTTGACGGACTAAGAGATGCCCAGCCCATGAATTCGTCGACATCGTCTCCTTCGGGTATCACCGTAATCTGGCGATAGGGATAGCGGAGAAATCCGTCGTTGCCTACGGTGTGTCCTGTAAGTACATTGCCTGAGATTATACGTATATGTTTATCGGTATTCTTGATGTTGTCAGTCAGCAAGTCGGCTACTGATGCTCCCGCCGTGGTCTTAACGAGACACGGCTCCTTTATTTCAGAACCGGTAACTGCTACTGTCGCGCTCCAATCCACCTTGCCATTGATGAGCAGAGAACCTATGCGTGCCAATGTGACTACGTCGAGAGTCCATATTGTCTCACCTTTGTTGACCGGAGCGATTGCTGCTGCCTGAACACCGGCGTTTCCTGCCGGGTGAGGTCCGTTGACCACTACTTTTTTTGCTCCATCGGGAACGGTGATGTTTGAGTCGGCTCGTACCGACATATATATATTGCCGTTTGTGAGCTGTAGCAATGCCTTTATCGCGGCCGCTATTTCCGCGTTTTTACCCTCTACCTCATTGTCGAGGTCAGGGGCAAGGGGCGAACTGTCGAAGCAAGTTATGAAGATATCTCGCGGTGCGGTATCTGCGTCGGGTATTATGTCATACGGACGTTGGCGCATCAATGCCCACAATCCGTGACGCATCAAAGCAAGCTTCAGTTCCTGCGCACCGGAATATTTCAAAGGAGAGCCCTCTGCCGCAGGCTTTGTCACGGCATCCGATTCAATCACTACACGTAATATCTTGCGGCGTTCACCGCGCACTACGTGTTTTACCACACCCGAAATGGGCGACACCAGGCAGATGTCGGGGGTGTTTTTGTCTTGCATCACTGCGTTGCCGGCTTGGATGCTGTCGCCCTCTTTTACGGTTAACCGGGGGATGAATCCAGGAAAATCGTCGGGTATTATGGCGACTTTATTTGCGGCAACGGATTTAATGACCGTACCCGGGGCTATGGAGCCTTGCAGGTTCAGGTCTAATCCACGTCGGAAATTGATGGTTTGGTTCATTTACGAATGGAAATCTAAAGTCTTATAGAAATATAGGTGCAAAGTTATTTATAAAATTTGAGAATTGTTAAGATAACGTGTGTAAAAATAAAATACGGTTAAGAGATTTTAATCTTTAGGCGAAAGTTATAACACATGATGAAGATTTTTGGCGGTAAAAAGTTTGGTAGTTGTAAATATTATCAATAATTTTGCGTGAAATCTTTCCGCTTAGCCATGCGTAAACGTGCGGCAAACCGGTGAAATCAATACCCTTCCGATATCGGACACAGAAAAACTAACTTAATAAATAACCAAATTAAATCATTAAATTTAGTAATTATCAATTATGGAAGCTCAAAAGCCCACTACTAAGCCCCAGGCTAAGAAAGAAGGTAGCAATGTAGGCGGTATCAAGAATGCATTCTTGGTTATCATCGCTTGCTTCATCGTTGCCGTTTGTTTGTTTATCTTCTGGTTCGGACACGAATCTCACTTTGAAGAAGGTCATCCTATCGACTTGTGGGGTACCATCTATAAAGGCGGTTTCATCGTGCCTATCCTCCAAACTTTGTTCCTCACCGTTATCGTTCTCTCTGTTGAACGTTACATCGCTATGAAGTCAGCCAAGGGCAAAGGCAACATCACTAAGTTCGTTGCCGGTGTTAAGAGCTGTCTTGCCAAGAACGACATCGCCGGTGCTCAGGCTCTCTGCACTAAGCAGAAAGGTTCTGTAGCTGCTGTTGTTGCCGCTGCTTTGGTACGTTACGAAGAAATGGATAAGAATACTGTCCTTTCAAAAGAACAGAAAATCGCTACTCTCCAGAAGGAAGTTGAAGAAGCTACTGCATTGGAAATGCCCGCCCTCCAGCAGAACCTCCCCATCGTGGCTACCATGACCACTCTTGGTACTCTCGTTGGTCTTCTCGGTACTGTAATGGGTATGATCAAATCATTCCAGGCTCTTGCTCAATCAGGTGCTCCTGACTCAACCGAACTTTCTACCGGTATCTCTGAGGCACTTATCAACACCGCCTTCGGTATCGCAACCGGTGCATTCGCTGTTATTTCTTACAACTACTACACCAACAAGATCGATAACCTTACTTACGCTATCGACGAAATCGGTTTCTCGATTGTACAAACTTTCGCAGCTACTCACTAATCCCGATATTACACAATAATTAATTATTATAAATAGAGTAATATGGGAAAAGTAAAAATTAAAAGAAAGAGTACCCTCATCGACATGACGGCGATGAGTGACGTGACCGTTCTTTTGCTTACTTTCTTCATGTTGACTTCAACCTTCCTTCAGAAGGAACCCGTTACCGTGATGACTCCGTCGTCAGTATCGGAAATCAAGGTGCCTACCGCCAATGTGGCTTCGGTGCTTGTGAGCCCTGAGGGAAAGGTGTTCCTCTCAATCGCCGGTGAAGCGGACCCGAACGTTGCCGATGGTGAATGGGGTACCGAGCCTATTCGCAAGGAAATCCTCACCAAGGCTGTTGCCGAGTACAATCGTCTTCACCCTAACAAGAAAGTGAATCTTACAGAAAAGGATGTGGAGGTATTCTCCAAGCTTGGAACATTTGGTGTTCCCTTCCAGAATCTGAAAAGTTTCTTAGAACTGTCACAGACCGATCAAGATAAAGTAATCACCGATATGAGCCGCGCCGACGTTGGTATTCCTATCGATGACAATAAGGATCTTGAGACTCCTAACGAATTCCAAATCTGGATGCGCGCTGTCTATAGCTCCGGCAACGAAAACTTGCAGTCTGCTATGAAGAAGGGCGAGGGCATTGCAGTGAAGGCTGACAAGGGTACCCCCTACAGCACCGTTCACCACGTGCTTGACAACCTCCAGACTTTGAAAATGAACCGCTTTAGCTTGATGACTGCACTTAAAACCGAGCAAGATTAATCATTATGGCACAGATAGAACAATCCGACAAGGGCAAAAAGAAAAAAGGCGCCCAGAAAAAGATGTCTATCCACGTGGACTTCACGCCTATGGTGGATATGAACATGCTTCTGATTACGTTCTTTATGCTTTGTACCACGATGATTAAGTCGCAGACCCTGCAAATCACCCTTCCTACCAATGAGAAGGTGGAACAGCAGGATATGAACAAAGCTAAACAATCGGAAGCCATCACACTTATCGTCACAACCGAGCGCAATGCAAATGGCGAAATCAAACGTGATGACGAAGGTAAACCAATGAATGTCGTTTACTATTACGAAGGTCAGCCTAACTTGACAGATATTGACGCTAACGGACATCTCGTTAACAATATCATCAACAAGGAAACTTTCGTTGGAAACGATGGTACCGTTCAGCGCGGTATACGTAAAATACTCCACGACCGCAACAAGCAGGTGCTTGAGAAAATTGACAAGTTGAAAACCCAGTGGCGTAACAAAGAGTTCTCCGCCAATAAGGATGTCAACGACTCAATCTATCAGGCTAAGGCTAAAGAGATTCGTAACGACTCTACGCTCACCCGTCCTGTTGTAATCATCAAAGCCACTCCCGAGGCTTCTTGGGAAAGCTTGATTGGAGCTCTTGACGAAATGCAGATTAACCAGATTTCGCGTTACCAGATCGATAATATTACTCAAGTTGACTCTGTGTTGATACTTGATTATATTGGAAAGAATGGCAAATAATTGATGAATAGATATATATTAACCGTAAAATCTGAAAGAAAATGGCAAAAGATGTAGATCTTTCATCAAAAGAATGGCGTGACATAGTATTCGAAGGCAAGAATAAGGAGTACGGTGCATACCAGCTCCGTAGCGCTTCAAACGGTCGTCACAACAAGGCCATGATTGTGATAGTAATAGTAATCGCGATAGTATTTGCACTTGCATTCTTGGTTAACACAGTGATAAAGAGTGCCGAAGCCAAGCCCGAGGATATGACCGAACAGGCTCTCGTGGAAATGGCTGTGGAAGAAACCACCGAAGAAGAACCGGAAGATGAGCCTCAGCGTATTGAGGAACCCAAGCCCGAAGTAATCAAGGAGGAACTTCTCAACACTGTGAAACTTACAGAAATCGCTATCGTTCCCGATGAGGAAGTTAAGGAAGATATCAAGAGCCAGGACGACCTTAAGGAAACTGATACTGCTGTAGGTAAAGTTAACGAAGACCGTGGTGTGGATGATATCATCAACGCACAGGAACACAAGGACGTGGTAGTGGTAGAGGAGAAGACTCCCGAACCTCCGGTCGATGACAATAAGGTGTTTGACGCTGTAGAACAGGAACCTCAGTTCCCCGGCGGTCAAGGTGCTCTCTTGAAATGGATTGGTGACCACTTGCGTTATCCGAGCGTAGCTCAGGAAAATGGTATCCAAGGTAAGGTGACTGTACAGTTCGTCGTTACCAAGAATGGTACCGTAGGCGAAGTGCGCGTGGTACGTGGTAAAGACCCCGACCTCGACAAGGAAGCCGTACGCGTGGTGAAATCACTGCCTAAGTTCGTGCCCGGTAAGATGAATGGTCATGCTGTGAACGTATGGTACACAGTGCCCATCACCTTCCGTCTGCAAGGAGTATAAGCCACTTAGCTTATCTATATACTAAGAATCCTCTGCCGAAAGGCGGGGGATTCTTGTTTTTACCAACAAATATTCGGTGCTATGACTTATTAAGTAGTATATTTGTACTTTCGATTTAAAAAAAGAGTTATCGCTATAATTGAGATGATATGGCTATGCCGCCTGTTATTACATATTTTGAACTGAGCAACGGCTTGCGTTGTGTGCATTGCCTTACAGGGGCTGCTGTGGAATATTGCGGAGTGTCCGTGGATGCCGGTAGCCGTGATGATTTTCCGGGAATGGACGGGTTGGCGCATTTTGTGGAGCATACCATATTCAAAGGTACTACCCACAGACGTTCATGGCATATAATAAACAGGATGGAGTCGTGTGGCGGTGAACTCAATGCCTACACAACGAAAGAGAGCACGGTGGTTTACTCGGTGTTTCCATACGGTAATTTTGCCCGTGCTGCAGAACTTATATCCGACCTTGTATGTAATTCAGTGTTTCCTCAAAAGGAGATAGACCGGGAGAGAGAGGTTGTTGCCGATGAAATCAGTTCATACCTTGACATGCCTTCTGAAGCTGTTTTCGATGACTTTGAGGATTTGATATTTGCTGGTTCGCCATTGGGGCATAATATTCTCGGAAACGAGGAGTCATTGGGTAAATTTACTCCTGAGGTGTGCAGGGATTATCTCACTGCCTACTATAATAATAAACGCATGGTGATGTTCTATGCGGGACCGATGCCGAGTGAAAAGGTGAGACGAGTGGCGGAACGCTATTTCGCTTCCGTACCGGTAGCCGGAGCGGCTATGCCGGTATCCGGAATCGACGTGTTGAAGCGTGGTAAGCCTTCTGTCCGACCATGTTTCGATGAGATACGGGACCTCGGGATACATCAGGCACACACAGTGATGGGAGCGCGTATTCCGGATATGTTCTCACCCGAGCGTCATGCGGTCGCTATGCTTGTGAATATGCTTGGCGGTCCTGGGATGAATTCGTTACTGAATGTGGCATTGCGCGAAAAACGCGGATTGGTGTATTCTGTTGATGCTTCGACGTCGTTACTTACCGATACGGGGCTTTTTACACTATATTTCGGTTGTGATGCCGATGATGTGGAACGATGCCGCGATGTGGTTTCCGGAATATTGTCGGATTTGGCATCGCATCCTATTTCTAATGTCAGATTGGATAAGGTGAAACGCCAGTATCTCGGACAGATAGCCGTGGCATCGGATAATAGGGAGAATGCGGTGCTGTCAATGGCGCGTTCGGTTCTATACCATGGTGCGGTGGTGTCGCCGTCGGAGCGCACGGAGATAATAAAGTCGATTACGCCTGACGACATGCTTAGGGCGGCATCGTATCTGGCACCCGAACGATTGTCGGTGCTTACATTCCGATAGCAGGTTGATGTCCTAAAGCTACATTTTTTAATCCATTGGCTATAATTACGGTCAAATGTTTAGGTCGATTGGATGAAAATCATTAACTTCGTATGCCGATATTTGGCATAATGTATCAACCAGATAAAAATCCGCATAGTAGGAAAAGATGAGAATAGGTGATATAGATTTGGGCGACCGCCCGGTGATGCTCGCTCCGATGGAGGATGTCACCGACCGTTCGTTCCGTCTTATCTGTAAGGAGCAGGGCGCCGATATGGTGTACACTGAGTTTGTGTCTGCCGATGCCCTTATCCGTAATATAGCCGCTACCACACGAAAACTGCATATCGATGCGGGCGAACGACCTACGGCAATTCAGATTTACGGTCGCGAAACCGAACCGATGGTGGATGCCGCGCGTATAGTGGAAGCTGCCAATCCTGATTTGCTTGATATAAATTTCGGTTGTCCGGTGAAGAAGGTGGCAGGCAAGGGTGCCGGCGCCGGTATGCTCCGTGATATACCTAAGATGCTTGAGATAACCCGTGCGGTGGTCGATGCCGTTAATATCCCTGTGACTGTAAAGACACGTCTCGGATGGGATCACGACAGCAAGATAATAGTGGAACTTGCCGAGCAGTTGCAGGATTGTGGCATAAAAGCCATTACCGTGCATGGACGTACACGCTCGCAGATGTACAACGGCAATGCCGATTGGGAGATGATAGCGAAGGTGAAGGAGAATCCTCGCCTTAGCATTCCTGTAATAGGCAATGGCGACATAACCACTCCGGAGAAGGTTGCCGAAGCTTTCAATAAGTATGGCGTAGATGGAGTGATGGTAGGACGTGCATCGATAGGTGCCCCATGGATATTCCGCAGCATGAAATCCATGGCACGCGACGGTGTAATAGCGCCTGAGCCTACGGTGTCCGAGAAATTTGCCATGATACGCAGGCAGATTCGCGAGAGTATAGACCGTATCGATGAGTACCGTGGCATATTGCACATACGTCGCCATCTGGCAGCTTCACCGCTGTTCAAAGGCATACCGCATTTCCGTGACACGCGCATAGCTATGCTGCGTGCCGATACATTTGCCGAGCTTGATGCCATACTCAACAGAGTGGAGCATGAAATATTGCCGTCGCTCGCGCTTCAGGATGCGGTAGAATAAGGGATATTACTGAAAACACAAAAAATACTGTCTGTATGAAATCAATCTTTGCAACACTGCTTTTGTTTGTTACGGTGACTGTAACGGCTCAGCAACGTTATGACCTTTCTTTCGGAGAGTTCCATGAACTGAAGGTGGTCGATGGCATAAATGTCGACTATGAATATAATCCGGAATTGGCCGGTAAAGTGGTTTTTGAATCGACACCTGAGGTAGCTTCGGCTGTGATTTTCGAGCCATCGAAAGCTAAATTGGAAATCAAACTTGCAAGCCGTGATACCAAATATGATAATCTCCCGACCATCAAAGTCTATTCCACTTATTTGACTAAGGTGACCAATGAGGGCGACTCCATGGTGCGTGTGCTCAAGGTGGCTCCCGGTCCGAAATTTATGGCACGTCTTGTAGGGAACGGACGTCTGGTGGTGCGTGATGTGAAATCTACCGAAGTGGATGCTTCGATAAGCACCGGGCATGGTACACTGGTGATATACGGTCATGCCGATATAGCAAAGCTGTCGCTAATAGGAGGTGCTGCCCAGATACAGGCTGATGAACTGGAGTCCACCGAGGTGAAGTGCAGTCTGCGCGGTACCGGACATATATCATGCTACGCGCTCAAGACTCTCAGTGTTGGCGGACTCGGTTCGGGTACGGTGTATTACCGTGGAACCCCGCAGGTAAAGAAAAACGCCTTGACAACGGTGAAGGTAAAATCGATAGACGAACAGTAATATTCCCAGGCAATGTCAGTGAACAAGGTGATACTCTTAGGTAATGTGGGCAAGGATCCCGCAATACGTTATGTGGAGCAACGTCCGGTGGCGGAGTTCTCGCTTGCCACCACGGACAGAGCTTATACCACATCGGCGGGTGTGCAGATTCCGGAGCGTACTGAATGGCACCGTTTGGTGCTGTGGGATGCCAATGCTGCCACGGCTGAGAAATATATACGTAAAGGCACCAAACTATATGTGGAAGGGAAGCTGCGTACACGTACGTGGGAGGACCGCAATACAATAAAGCATACGGTTACCGAAGTGTATGTGGATACGATGGAGATTCTTTCACGTCCGTCGGAGAGGTAACCGAATATAATGAGACGATAGCCTGAATATAAAATTAAGTCACAATAAATAGCAGATGGAAAAAGCAGATAACGCAAAGATTCAAGAAGAGATGTATCGCGATGCCGATCCGGTGGAATTGCCTGAAAACGCATTTCGCGAGCTCGCCGGCGATGAGCAATACCGTCCGGTGATGCATCCCGCGCATGATTATCCCGAGGTGACACCCTATTCCGTGTCCATGGGATTATTGCTCGCAGTCATATTCAGTGCCGCGGCAGCCTACCTCGGGTTGCGTGTGGGGCAGGTATTTGAAGCGGCTATACCTATATCAATTATCGCAGTGGGGCTTTCGGGAGCATTGAAAAAGAATCATGCCCTTGGACAGAATGTGATAATCCAATCGATAGGTGCATGTTCGGGCGTGATAGTTGCCGGCGCCATATTTACATTGCCTGCGTTGTACATACTTAAAGCATCGCATCCCGATATCACAGTCAATTTTCTTGAGATATTCCTCAGCTCATTGTTCGGCGGTGTGCTGGGAATCTTGTTCTTCATACCGTTCCGCAAGTATTTCGTGAAGGATATGCATGGCAAATATCCTTTCCCTGAAGCTACCGCCACCACTCAGGTGCTGATGAGCGGTCAGGCGAAAGGCGAAAGCAACAGCGGTCAGGCAAAGACACTTGTGATAGCTGCCCTCATAGGGGGTATCTATGATTATATCGTGGCAACTTTCGGTATATGGGCCGAGAATGTAACCACGGCATTGACCTCGTGGGGTGCTACGCTTGCCGAAAAGACCAAGCTGGTGGTTAGTTGCAATACCGGTGCCGCTCTGCTCGGATTGGGCTATATCGTGGGTCTGAAGTATGCGTTCGTGATATTCGCCGGCTCGGCATTCGTGTGGTGGGTCATAATCCCACTCATGGGCACATACGGCTCCGCTGAACTTGTGTCGATGGCTCCTGAAGCGGTGTTCTCCAACTATGCACGTCTGATAGGCATAGGCGGTATAGCTATGGCAGGTGTGATAGGTATAGTCAAGTCCTGGAACATCATAGCACAGGCGGCAGGTCTGGCGGTGCGCGAGTTCAAAGGTGGCGCGGCAGCATCCAAACAGGTACGCTGGCAGCTGGATATATCCATGAAGCATATCGTATTCTATATAGTGATAGCATTGGTTGCCGTACTCGCTTTCTTCTGGCTCGGTGTGCTGCATAACTTCTGGCAGGCACTTGTGGCGTGGGTTGTGGTTACGGTAATAGCTTTCCTGTTCACCACCGTCGCCGCTAATGCGATAGCTATCGTTGGCTCGAACCCTGTGTCGGGCATGACTCTCATGACCCTGATAATAGCGTCGGCTATATTTGTGAGCATAGGTATAAGCGGTACATCCGGTATCGTGGCGTCCATGATAATAGGCGGTGTGGTATGTACGGCACTCTCCATGGCAGGCGGCTTTGTCACTGACTTGAAAATAGGTTATTGGGTGGGTTCGACACCCCGCAAACAGGAAAGCTGGAAATTCCTCGGCACATTGGTGTCGGCTGCCACTGTAGGCGGTGTGATATTGTTGCTCAACGATGTGTACGGTTTCTCCGGTGAGAATGCACTTGTGGCTCCCCAAGCCAATGCGATGGCTAAGGTGATAGAACCGATAATGATGGGCGGTGAAACGCCATGGATTCTCTATATGACCGGTGCGGTGCTCGCATTGCTGCTTAACTGGCTCGGGGTTCCGGCACTGGCGTTCTGCCTGGGAATGTTCATACCGTTGCAACTCAATACTCCGATGCTTGTGGGCGGTGCCATAGCATGGTATGTGAGCACACGCAGCAAGGATAAGGCTGTGAATGATGCGCGTCGTGACCGCGGTACGCTGATAGCTTCAGGTCTTATAGCGGGCGGTGCACTCTTCGGCGTATTTGCAGCGTTGACCCGTTTCGCAGGATTTGAATACACTCCCGATATGTCAACCGCCCTCAATCAGGGTCTTGGCGTAGTGGTGTATCTGTTGCTCATTTGCTATCTCGCATGGGATAGCATGCGGGCTAAGAAACTCGAGCGATAAGATAGTCCGCACTGATGGACAGACGGCTGATAAGAAGCATATTTAGCCTTTCGGTTCCGGCTATAATCACCAATATCACCACTCCGCTGCTGTCGATTACCGATGTGGCAATAGTGGGACATATGGGGAGCGCGGTGTTTATCGCCGCCATAGCTTTGGGCGGTACAATGTTCAATATGCTTTATTGGCTCTGCGGATTCCTCCGTATGGGGTCGAGCGGTCTTACCGCCCAAGCTTTCGGAGGTAATAATATCAATGAAACCCACATGATACTGGCGCGTGCACTTGCACTCGCCTTTATCATTGGCGGGATTTTTGTGGTGATGCAGCTGCCGTTGCTTGATGTATTGCTATTGATCATGGATGGCGATGCCGCTACGGTAGAACTCGCCCGAGATTACTTCTCTATCTGTATATGGGGCGCTCCTGCCGTGTTGGGTACGTTTGTGCTCACGGGGTGGTTTGTGGGTATGCAGGACTCGCGTACTCCAATGTGGGTGTCGATATTTATCGACGTGCTGAATATATTGGTGAGTCTTGCACTTGTGTTCGGGCTGAAGCTACGTATCACGGGGGTGGCATTTGGAACGCTCACGGCACAATGGGCGGGATTCCTGCTTGGGCTGTGGTTGTGTGTGCGGCGTAACGGATGGATAAAGGTAACGTTAGGTGAAGTATTTGACGGAGGTAAGCTACGGGAGTTTTTCCGCATCAATGCCGATATATTTCTACGCACACTGTGTCTGGTAGCCGTGACCATGTGGTTTACACGGGTGGGGTCGATGCAGGGAGCGCTGATGCTTGCTGTAAATGCGCTACTGATGCAGCTGTTCACGCTATTTTCATTCTTCATGGATGGAATTGCCTTTGCTGCTGAAGCTCTGTGCGGGAGATTCAAAGGTGCGGGCGACCATAAGTCGTTGCGTGATGCCACACGGGCTATCCTGATGGCAGGAGGAGTGCTGGCGTTGCTGTTCACTATGGTGTATGTGATGTTCGGCAGTGATTTCCTGCAATTGCTAAGTTCGGATGGCGATGTGGTGAGCACTGCGAAAGAATATTTCGTGTGGGCCATGTGTATTCCGTTGGCGGGCTTCGGAGCGTTTATGTGGGACGGGGTGTTCATAGGGATAACGCGTACCCGAGCCATGCTGTGGAGCATGGCGATTGCCGCCGCGGTATATTTCGTGTGCTATTTTGTCCTGTTTCCGAAGGTGGGCAACCATGGATTGTGGATAGCGTTCCTGTCGTATCTGTTTATACGCGGAGCTGCACTGACAGTTGCCGGCAGGAGGTACCTGTTTTGATTGGGGATTATCAATCTGGTTTTAACCGGTAGGATTGCTTAATCGGATAGGGGAAACCGGATGGGGTGTGCCACGCGATGTGTGCCATGCGATGCGTGGCGGTTATTTGCCGTATTCGTCGAGGTAGGCTTCGCAAGCAAGGCATAGTTCGTCGTACCATTCCTGACCGAAACGTTCGATGAGGGGTTGTCGCATGAACTGGTAGAGACGGGTGCCGTTGGCTCGACCGAGGACTTCGGCGCATTTGCATATTTTCCAGCGGTGGTAGTTAACAGCGGTGAATGTGGGGTATTCGGTAAGACGCAGCGGATAGAGATAGCATGAGATGGGTTTGCGGAAGTCGGTGCGTCCTTCGCGGAAAGCTTTTTCAATGGCGCAAAGGCATTTGCCCCCTTCGCCGTAGGTGGTGAACACGCAATTTTTGCCATCGACAATCTGTGTTACAAGGTCGCCTTCCTCGTCGACGTATCCTACTCCTGCTTCCTCTATGCGACGGATGGCAGAGGGGAGAAGGTCGGGTCGCACTACATCGACAAGCGTTTTCAGCTTTTCATATTCCTCGCGTGTGATGGGTGCTCCGGCATCGCCTTCGATGCAGCATTCGCCAAGACATTTGTCGAGGTCGCACTGGAAGTATTGTTCGGCAAGGTCGAGTGTGACTAAAGCGTCTTTAATCTGTAGCATTATCTCTTCTGTTTGTTCTTGTTCCATTAATGAAAAAGTGATGAAAGGGAGCTATATACCGGATGTAGCCATGGATGCACCGACCAACCGGTCGTAGCGAGAGCCGGGTTCACGGTAATATACTTTTATGAGGTATTCGTTGGAGGTCTGATATTTGTCGCCTTCGATAGGTGCGGTGTGTCCTGTGACAGCTCCGTGAGGTACGGCGAGGTACTGGTAATTATAGGCACCTTGCTTCAGGAGTATGGCGTTCTCGTACATGCCTGTCGCCCGGTTGAGGACCATACGGCTCTGCGGGTCGAACCGTCGCTGCAGGAAGTCACCGTCGAGGAATATGTCGTAACTGTTCTGCTCGGGGATGTCGAGGGAGAAATGTGTAACGATATAGTCGGCTTCGGTGTCGGATTCGTCGGAGTTGTACTCGCGCACCTTGAACCGTCCGTGCTGGGTGCGGTCGTATTCGTAGGATGTCTCGTTGCGGGGGTAGTCGGTGAAGAGGTCGGCGTGGTAATAGGGGTCGGCGTAGGATAATTGGCTGACACGCATACCGGGGTAGGTGGTGGAGGTAATCTCCATGCGTCGGTATTCATTGCCTGCGGGAAAAATGAGATTGCGGTCGTGTTCGAACCAAGCTACGTTTCCGGCAAGGCGTGTGGGGTGAGAGGTGTATGCTTCGTTGTCGGTGCGACCGTTTTGCTGCACGGAGATGAGGAGGTCGTTGAAAATGTTGCTTACCGGCAGCCCTTCCGTATCGACGGCTATGGTGAGCTGCTGATGCGAGTCGTTGTAATCGATGTCGGTACGGGAGGTGACGGTGGCATTGACTTTGACCGCCGGCTCGATGACGGAGAAACGTGCCTGGAGAAGGGTGCGGTCGGGGTTGTTCTCATCGTAGACGCGAAGGAGATAGTTGCCCGATAGCTTCATGGACATGTCGGGGTTGGGCAGGGTGATGCGGTAGTTGACGTATGGTACCGAGGTCGCCTGGGAGAAAGCATAGTCGTCGACGGATGCTTCGTTGAATCCATCGAGATATTCCGGAGCTACGAGATTGTCAGGTTGCCAACGGCTGTTGCAGTGTATAAGCTCGTATCGCATATAGCGACGGTCGGTGGCGAGTTCGTCGAAGCTGATGGTTATGCGGTCGTCGGAGCCGAGGGTTATGATGGGGGGAGCCATCTCATTGCCGTCGACCGAAACCTGAAGTGTGTGGAATGAGGGGTGTACCAAAGCATTGCGCGTATCCGTGACGGGTGATGCCGACATGAACAGAGAACATGCCAATGTGCAAAGCGCGGATATGATGCGTAGTGGTGTTACCATTCGATGGGTGTGAGTCCTTGGGCGATAAGGTATTGATTGGCTTTAGAGAAGTGGTGGTTGCCGAAGAATCCACGCGATGCGCTTAGCGGTGACGGGTGCGGGGATGTGAGCACAAGGTGCTTTGTACGGTCGATGAATTCGCCTTTGCGAGCGGCGTATGAGCCCCACAGAATGAAAACAAGTCCGGAGCGATGGTCGTTGAGCTGCTTTATGGCTGCATCGGTGAGCTGTTCCCATCCGTGTCCTTGATGCGATCCTGCGGCGTGTGCCTTGACTGTGAGTGTGGCATTGAGGAGCAGTACGCCCTGACGTGCCCATCGTGATAGGTCGCCATTAGGGGGGAGTGGTGCTCCGGTGTCGTCGTGTATCTCTTTGAAGATGTTGATGAGCGACCGAGGGATAGCTACGTTATCGGCTACGGAGAAGCATAAACCGTTGGCTTGACCGGGACCGTGGTACGGGTCTTGTCCGAGAATCACGACTTTGACTTCGTTGACCGGGCAGGCGTCGAATGCGGCAAATATTTTTGATGCGGGTGGATATACGGTGGTGTTGCGGTATTCCTGTCGCACAAAATCAGTCAAGTCCTTGAAATATGGTTTATCCCACTCTGCGGCGAGGAGCTTATTCCATGACGGTTCTATTTTAACATCCATATTATGGTATGGTTTATTTCAATGTTTAGGTCAGTTCTTTTGCAAAACTACAAAAAAACTGCTAATTTTGCACGTGGAACCGTAGAATAACGCACCCGTAGTTCAATGGATAGAATATCGGATTCCGGTTCCGACGATTGGGGTTCGACTCCCCATGGGAATACCAACGCAAATTCTCAATTCTTTAGCTTATAATGAATTGAGAATTTTTTATTTTATATTATATTTCAAGCAATATAAAGTTAATGCGATGCCATGAATGAATTGCAAATAATACAAAGCAAAATTTATGAGTTCAGAGGTCAGAAAGTTATGCTCGACAGAGATCTCGCTGAGTTATATGGTGTTGAAACCAGAGTGCTGAATCAAGCAGTAAAGAGGAATTCAGAAAGATTTCCCGAAGACTTCATGTTTCAACTTTCAGATATTGAGGTCGAGATTTGGAAATCACAAATTGTGATGACCAATTCGGTGAAGATGGGATTGAGACGTAATCCCTATGCTTTTACTGAGCTTGGTGTGGCTATGCTTTCAAGCGTTCTCAAATCATCTATCGCAATTCAGGTCAATATCGGTATTATGAGAGCCTTTGTAGCCGTGCGCCAGATGGTAGGAGTGAATGACACCGTACTAAGACTGTCGACAATTGAAAAGAATTTTGAAGAACTCAAACAGGATTTGGAAGAGATATTTGCGGATTACAACGACATCAATGAGGATACCAGAATACAGCTGGAAGCCATTAACGTGACATTGGCGGAGCTGCAAAAGAAACCGGTGAGCAAATCTATTCCACGTATAGGTTTCAGAACCGATGATGATTAGGTACAAATAAAGGCATTGTGTGGGAATACAAAGCGAAAGGTGTGCGGATCGAAAGATCCGCACACCTTTTGACTTGTGGGTGGGTCGGGTTATTTGCGGGCGAGAATCAGGGCGGAGTAGGGGGCGAGAGTCATCTTGCCACCTTCGGTAGCGCCGAGGTCGCCGGCGGGGGAAATCTTGCCATCCTTGGCCACAATCATCCAGTTGCCTTTCTTGATGTTGACAGTCTGAGCCTCGGATGCTCCGTTGAACACAACCTTTATCTCATTCCACTCGTCGCCGTTGGCGTTGTTGAGCAGCGAATAAGAAATCAGGTTCGGAGTCTTGGCGGAATCAATCTTGTCAAACTTCAGATTCTTCGCGATGTCGGCAGCCGAAGTCATGCGGAAAGCCGGATGTGCCTTGCGCAATGCCGTCAGCCCCTTGTAATATTCGAACTGGTCGCGATACTTGGCCTTGTTCGACCAGTCGATAGCGTTGATCGAGTCCGGGCTGTTGTAGGAGTTGTGAACGCCCTGCTTGTCGCGGAATACCTCTTCGCCCGCAAACATGAAGGGAGTTCCCTGCGAAGTGAACACGATAGTCTGAGCCAATTTAGCGGCCGCGAGCATGTTCTCCTCCGGCTCTCCCGCCATCGACTTGTGCAGCTTGTCGGTCAGACAGAGGTCATCATGGCAAGACACATAGTTGACAATCATCTCGGGTGAGTCAGCATAAGCGAACTTCGAGTTGTTGCCCTTCTTGAAGTTGACCTGCGGATGATTTGTAGCGGCTACGATACCAATCTTGACAGTCTCCTCCAGTCCCGGTTTTCCGGTTGCGAAACCACGGTCGGCGGCGTTGGTATAGTGACCCTTCACGGCGTCGCGGATATCATCGGAAAAGACCGCTATGTCGGTCATCTTGCTGACATTCTCTTTGAGCGCGCGGCGTTCGGTCTGCAAGGGGGAGTCCCCGGCAGTCCAGCCCTCGCCATATACGAAGACCGAAGGATTGATTTTCTTAAGCTCTGCTGCAACCTGATTCATGGTCTCCGTGTCATGGATAGCCATGAGGTCGAAACGGAAACCATCTATATGATACTCATTCACCCAGTATTTTACAGAGTTGATGATGTAGTCGCGCATCTGCTGAAGGTCCGAGGCGGTCTCGTTGCCGCAACCCGAAGCGTCGGAATAACGTCCGTCATCCCAGTGGCGGTGATAGTAACCGGGAGCGGTCAGCTCGAAATTTGAGTCGTCGTTGGTGGCGGTGTGATTATACACAACGTCCATTACAACGCCGATTCCGGCATCATGCAGAGCCTTCACCATCTCCTTCATCTCACGTACACGTGTGGCCGGGTCAGAGGGGTTGGTCGAATAGCTGCCTTCGGGAGTGTTGTAGTTCAACGGGTCATAACCCCAGTTGTAGGTATTGTTCTGGAGATTCATCTCGTCGACTGAGTTGTAGTCATACGACGGCAGGATATGCACATGGGTTATGCCGAGTTCCTTGAGATGGTCGATGCCGGTCTTCATTCCCTCGGGCGAGGTGGTTCCTGTCTCGGTGAGCGCGAGGAACTTACCCTTGTTGGCTATGCCCGACGAGGGGTGCATCGACATGTCGCGATGGTGCATCTCATAAAGCATCACATCCGAGAAATTCTTCACCTCCGGACCCTTGTCGGTAGCCCAGCCGGCAGGATTGGTCGAGGCGAAATCGATGATCGCCGCGCGGTCGCCGTTCACTCCCACGGCTTTGGCCCATACGCCAGGAGTCTCCTTGAGCCATTTCCCATCGTTGTTGATCTGGAAAGTATAGAACTGCCCGTAGAGCTTTTCGGGAACAGAGACAGTCCATGTGCCAGTGGCAGCATCGAAGGTCATGGGGAGAATCTTGTAAGCCTCGCCGGTGTGGCCGTCGGTATAGAGGTTCACACGAGCTTCCTTGGCTTTAGGGCTCCACAGGCGGAAATGCGTTCCGGAATTGTCAACAGAAAGTTCGAGGTCATTGCCATTGTAAGTAGGCCAGCTTATGAACTGGGCGTCATAGGAGCTGTTGGTCTGCGCCACGGCAGCGGGCGCGAGACTGAAGGCGAGCATAGCGGCTGCCATAAATTTCAGAGTTCTTGATTTAGACATATTAAGGGTTATATTAAAAGTCCTGAAAATGCGGTATTTAGTAGTGCAAAGATAGGGTCTGAATCACAAAATTCCAAACATTTTTAGCTAAAAAATCACAAAATTCCGTTGATTTCGGGCTGATTTTTCACAAAATTCCTGTGGATTCGGGGCGGTTTTTCACAAAATTCCCAATTGGCGGTGGCTGCGAGGTGCGGAATTGGGTCAGGATGCAGTGTCGAGACGCGGGGCACGAATCTGGGTCAGATGCGGGTCAGGACGCGGGGTATGAGATCGCGCTCCGTGTCGCCGAAGCGCACGCGGTATGACCGTGCCGCCGCGTCATAGCTCAGCACCGTGCCTCGGCCGAACACGCGATGCTCGACTGTCGTTCCGGGTGCCATCGTGGCGTTCTCACCCTCGCCAAGTTCATTGTTCAGCAGATTCACCATGTTGCGCGTGCCCTCAAACAATGACTTGTCGGGATTACCTTCCACCGTGAGCAACACTTCCGGAATCTCCGCGATGAACCGCGACGGATACTTCAACGCACCGTTGTCGTTCATGTAACCCTCTGCCTCCGTCAGATAGAGCATACGGCACGCACGCGTCACAGCCACATACATCAGCCGCCGTTCCTCCTCCTCGCCGTCGCGGCGACGCTCGCGGATGCTCCGGTGGTTCGGGAAAACTCCCTCTGTGAGTCCGGTGATGAACACTGTCGGGAACTCCAGACCCTTCGACTGGTGGATTGTCATCATGCGCACCTTGTCGGTATCGGTGGCTGCATCTACATTGGTATATAGCGATATTTCCTGAAGATAGGCGTCGAGGGCGCGGTCGTCATCCTCGTCACGCGACAGCTCGAACTCCTTCATAGAGTTGATAAGCTCGGCGATATTCTCCAATCGGTCTTCGCGCTCATCCATGCGGTACACGTCAGCCAGACGGCTGTCAACGAGCATCTTGTCCGTAAGTTCCGACACAGGCATCTGCGCCGACAGAGTACGCAGGGTGTCGATAAGGCCGATAAAGGCCCTGAGCTGCGGTTTGTTGAACTTCGGTGTGTCGATGGCGTGGCGCAGAGTTGCCATGAGAGGTTCTCCCTGGGCCTCGGCCATTTCACGGAGGTTTGCGAGCGACGTGCGCCCGAACTTGCGGGCCGGCAGATTTATGATACGCGTGAAGGCCATATCATCGGCATCCGAGGCCACCAAACGAAGGTATGAGATGACATCCTTAATCTCCTTGCGCTCGAAAAAGCGGACGCCGCCCCACACGCTGTACGGAATCTTGCGCCGCAGCAATATCTGCTCAAGATTACGAGAGAGGAAAGAACTTCGGTACAGAATGGCGAAGTCGCGTGCACGCTCGCCATGCTTCATGCCCTCCTCGATGGTGTCGGCTATGAACTCGGCCTCCTCCCGCTCCGAACGGGCGTGGCGGTACACCGCACGACGCTCGTTGAGCTTCATGGTGTAAAGTTCCTTTGGTACGCGGTTGCGGTTGTTGGCTATTATCGAGTTGGCAATCTCAAGAATATCGGGCGTGGAGCGGTAATTCTCGTTAAGAATCACATCGGTATGCGCCTTGAAGTCCACGAAAATCTTCGGGTTGCCGCCCCGCCACTCGTATATGGCCTGGTCAGGGTCGCCAACCACGAACAGGTTGCCGTGGCGCGAGGCGAGCAGATTGAGCAGCTTCCAGTCGTCGGCCGAGCAGTCTTGCACCTCATCGACCATGATGTAGTTGAGCTTGTCGGTCCAGTACTCACGCGCGTCGGCGAAATGATTCAGGATATATATCGTGAAATAAATCAGGTCATCGTAATCGAGCGCGTAATGCTTCAGCTGGAGCCGCATGTAGCGCACAAGCTCGTCGGGACATTCCGGCGAACTCGCCGGGAGCAGGTGCCGCTGTATGTACGCGTCGATATTGTAGCCTTTCAGAGCGGCTACTTTTGTCAGGAACCGTTCGGCTGTCAGCTTGCGGCGGTCCACTCCGAATTCCTCCATGGCCTGTTTGGCAAGCTGCTTGGCATCCTCCTCGTCAATCACCGTGAAGTTTTTCGGGTAGCCTATGCGGTATATCTCCCGTCGCAGGAACTTCACGCAGAAACTGTGGATAGTGCAGATGAAGTCGTTCACGCTGCCCCGGTCAACCATGCGGGCTATGCGGTGCTTCATCTCCTGAGCCGCCTTGTTGGTGAAGGTCAGACAGAGAATGTTGCCCGGAGATATTCCCAACTCATTCACAAGAAAGGCATAGCGGTGGGCCAATACTCGGGTCTTGCCCGAGCCTGCACCGGCCACCACGCGCACACGCCCCTCCGTTGCCTCCACGGCCTCGGTCTGACGCGCGTTCAGAGTAACTTTCTGCGGGGAGTCAGCCATACGTCAACAGGTCTCCAGATTGTCGGGTACAGTGAAAATGAACCGTGTGCCCTCCGGATGGGTCGAGTCCTTGCGGAGATCGCACGTGAGCAGCATGGCGATCATACGGCATACGTAAAGGCCATTCTTCTTGTCATCTACGAGGTCAGAAATCGATACCAGCGGATTGAAAAGGCGGGGAGTATCCTGCAATTCCGGCAGATAAGCCTCCGTGCAGATTGTGAAGCAGGTTTTCCCGTCGTTCATGCGCTCGCAGGCAAGGTCAAGGTTCGAGCCGGCCGGCGTACACTTCGACGCCTCCTCAAGCACGTGCGCCAACAGGTCGGTCAGACATTCCTTGTCGGTGTTTAGCCTGAAATCATCCTCAGGGCAGTTGAGGGTTATTCCCGAATCCTCGCCGAGATTCTCGTTTGCCTTCGACAGCGATTCGCGAAGCAGCCGGTCTACCGACACCTCGTGGATATGTTTCAGGCGGTCATTGTGGCCGACCATCGATATATACAGAAGGTCGTTCACGATGCTCTCCGTCATGAAAGTGGAGATCTCGTACTTCTTCTTGGGGCTCTTCCGGAAACGCTCAAGCCAGCTCTGATCAATAGAATTGTCATCAGTATCGGCATAGTCATAATATATGCTGCGGCGGATGCGGTTTCTCTCCGAAGCAAGATTGTCGACAATCTGCCCCATGTCGCGGGCATTTTTCTGATACTTGGTCCAGTTGAACAGCGACACTGCCAAGACGGCGGCAAGTATGATAAACATTACAATGACGAAAACCATGATGCGTCGTGTCGATGCAATCTCATCCTCACGGTTTTCGATCTCAAGCGCGGAGTTGCGCTCCTTGAGATCCATCAGGTCATACTTTATCTGGAGTTCCTTATACTTCTCCGATGCCTGGAGCTGGTTCAGCTCCGCAAGAATGGCATTATATTCTGTCAGAGCGTAAAGTTTTGTCTCGTCGTCGCCGGTATTCTCGGCTGCCTTGACGAGCATTTCGAGCGTCTGGCGCTTCAGAGCCAATGCCGGGTCGCTCTCTAACAGCTGTTTCAGATAAGGTATAGCCGCCGTATAATCTTCAGTGGCCATATAGTAATGGGCATGAATCCGGGCATGGGTGTCAAAATCCTTCTTTACATCAGGGTTTGATTCAGATAGCTTGACGCATTTGGCATAGATTCTTTCAGCCTCTCCCGGAGCGAGAGCCTCGAAATTACGCAGCATACGGCGGTAGGAAACGTAACGGCTTATGTCGTAGCTCCGGTATTCACGGCCCAGCGCGTCATACTTCTTCTCCAGACCATCAATGACCTGTTGCAACTTACGGTCGGCAGCCACGGCCTTCTGCTGGTCACCTGCATCAGAATAGATGTTGGCTGCCTCTGCATATACTATGTTGGGAATGGCATAGAGCGAGAATTCGGTCGAGGTGGTCATCTCCACGAGCCGTTGCAGATACTCCTTGAGCATGTCGCCAGTGGCATCGTTTCGCAGATACTCCACGAGAGTGAAGAGGTTCAAGGCCCGCTGATACTTGTCGGTTTTCTTGCGGCCATCATCATACTTTGCGATGATTGCCGTGATTTCCTTCTGGCGTTCCGCTTCCGGCAGATTTCGTGCCTTGAGCGTGATACGCTTCATTTTCAGAAACAGCTCTGTCTCCTTCTGTTCATCCGAAACGGGTAGTTTACGCACCGCATCCTCGATTTTAGCCAGGTCCTTGTCGTCGCGGACTGATGCCGTGGCCTGACGGCATATATCAAGCTGTGCGAGCACATCGCCGGCGCGATCCGCTACATTATAAAGCTCGTCGCAGACCTTAGGCTGATCCTTGCGAGGGGAGAGGTCGAATATGTCATAAAGAGGCTGTCTAACAAGTTTAGGCAGCCTCTCTTTTGTGTGGTTCATCAACAAAAA
>OFGI01000231.1_pt1 | contig 51726 bp, 53 predicted proteins | sample 1521751 | NCBI WGS metagenome assembly OFGI01 (sample SAMEA3504115, study PRJEB24116) | mouse gut metagenome | biome: mouse gut; feature: mouse-associated habitat; material: faeces | place: Denmark | collected 2011
TCCCGTCTTGGAGATAACATAGGCGAACATCACGAGGATCCAGGAAAACAGAGGAGCCTTGGTGCTTTCCAGCGCTGTCCCGGCGGTGACAGATTCCTGATGACCACAGTGAGCGCACTGATAGACAGTTCTGAGAGAGCCGTTTTTTCGTACAACAGTCGTGTAGTGGGTATGACCGCACTTTGAGCACACAAAACCATCCTTCCACTTCAGATCAAAGAAGAAGCGTTCTGCGTCATGGGGGTCTGAATACTGGGTATGGATATCAGCAAAAGTCAGGTCTTTGAACAGCGATTTCTTGAACATAGGGTGCCTCTCTTCCTGATTCAAGTATCGCATTATTACTGGCGCTATTTGTGCGTGATAAGCCATTAACTGAGCTTGGTAGTCTATCAAGAAAGAAAAAGGATTCTTCAAATACTGGTACCTTGTGTCATTTTGACGGTTATCGCGGGGATTTATCTGATAAAGAATCCCCCGGTACCCAAACAGGAGAGTGATGGCATTTAGGAGGTGGCAATGCCGGAAGGAGGGGCGGATTTTTCCCTGGCTACTACGGGTGCGATTGACTTTGAAACGATGTCCTCTTATGGTCTGCCCATGATTATCGATTATGGATCAGATTCCTGCATCCCGTGCAAGCAGATGGCTCCTGTGCTGGAAACGATGAATAAGGAAATGGAAAATGTGGCATTCATTAAGTTTGTGGATGTGTGGAAATATACGGAAGTGGCAAATAGCGTGCCGGTGCAGGTAATCCCGACGCAGGTGATTGTAAATGCAGACGTGACGCCATTCGTGCCAAGTGATGAGCTGGCTGGACAGATTGAGTTTGTCCAATGTATTTTTGCAATTGTGGTAATTACGGGCTATGTATTTAACTTTATTTTATAACCTTGGAAGAGTCAGGCATATTCTGCCGCTTTTCATAAGTCAATTTAATTTTGGAGGTAATCAACATGAGCGAGAAAAAAGGTTTTTTATCGGGGCTGTTTGGCAGAAAGAAATCCGGCGGCTGCTGCAACATGGAAATTGTTGAGGAAAATGGTGTGGGGACAAAAGAGGAACATCCTTCCGATTGCGGGTGTTCCTGCGGGTGTCCTGCTGGTGCGGCAGAAGAAAATGAGTGCTGTTCCGGGGAGAGCGGTGGTATCTGCTGTATCAAGGTTCTTGGCTCCGGCTGTAAAAACTGCCATGCTTTGCTGGAAAGCACGAAGGAGGCAGTCAAGGCAATGGGACTGGATATAGAAGTCGGGTATGTGACAGATATGGAGGAGATTACAAAGTATGGCGTAATGAGTATGCCTGTCCTCGTGGTCAATGAGAAAGTGGCTTCCATGGGCAAGGTGCTGAAGGCTGCGGAAGTGGAGAAGCTGCTCCGCAAGTATGAGTAAGAAGATGTATCCGGCTGTTAATTCTGCTGGCGGCCGGACGGAAATCCAATGTGCCGGAAAACCGAAAGTGGCTTTTGTATGTGTCCACAATTCCTGCCGCAGCCAGATCGCGGAAGCGCTGGGCAGAGAACTGGCATCGGATGTGTTTGAAAGTTATTCTGCCGGTACGGAACTGAAAGACCATATCAACCCTGATGCCGTGCGTCTGATGAAGCAGGTTTATGGCATTGATATTGAACAGACTCAGCGCAGCAAGCTGATTTCCGATATTCCTGCGCCGGATGTAGTCGTTTTGATGGGATGCAATGTGAGCTGTCCAAACCTTGCAGGCCAGTCCACAGAGAATTGGGGGCTGGAAGATCCAAGTGGCCAACCGGATGAAGTGTTCCTGGATACCATCCGCCAGATTGAAGAGAAAGTGATTCAGTTAAAAAGGCAACTGAGTTAAAAAGTGTATATGGATGAAAGTGTTTTTGTGATCGCTTCCTGACGGATACTCCTGAATCCAGATACATTTGCTGATAGAATGTGGACATGAAGAAAAAGTTATATCTAATGCGCCATGGACAGACTATGTTCAACGAACAGGACCGGGTACAGGGTGTCTGTGATTCTCCTTTGACGGAAAAAGGGAAAGAACAGGCTCTGTATACACGAGACCACTTTTTCAGAGACCGGGATATTCAAGCCAGTCTTGCAATATCCTCCACACAGGAACGCGCCAGTGACACGTTGGAACTGGTCACAGAGCAGCCATATGACCGGCTGAAAGGAATCAAGGAGATGAGCTTTGGCCTCTATGAAGGCTGGCTGAACAAAATGATTCCCAAAGACTGGGAAGTGTCTCTGCCCCAGTATGGTGGCGAACTGTTCAGTGATGCAGGAATCCGTATGATGGACACATTGTCGGAAGTAATGAAGCGTCCTGACACAGGTTCTGTACTGGCTGTCAGCCATGGCTGTGCCATACGGGCATTCCTGACAGCGTGTGGTTTGAATCCTCCCAGATTCAACAACTGCAGTGTGGCTGAACTGGACTGGGATTCCGAAACAGGTGCCTTTTTGCTTGTCGAAATCTGGCAGAACCCGCTGATTTAAAGCAATTGCAAACCTTGTGAAAAACAGATGGTTTCCATGGAGCATTGAAATCCGAAAGATATGGATCCAGATAGACAGGGTTTCAAAACGACCGATACAATGAAATCATGGACAGAAAAGACAAAGCGCTGATATTTGATCTGGATGGCACCCTCTGGGATACCCGAAAACCGGTCGTCAGGATCTGGAATGATGTATTTAAAGAAAAAGGCCATGGACGCCCTTTGACGTTTGAACTCCTGACCTCTCTGATGGGCAAACCAATGAGTGCATTTGGCGAGGCAATCTTCCCGCAGCTTGATCCTGACCAGAGAGACGGGCTGGTCAGGCAGAGCAGCAGGAGAACAGACGCCTTTTAGAGGAAGGCCAGGACTGCCTGTATCCAGCAACTGCGGATCTGATCCGAAAACTCAGTCATGATCACTGGATTGGAATCGCATCCAACTGCCAGGAAGGATATATTGAAACCTTTTTTGAGGCCTCGAAGCTCCAGGATGTTGTCGACAGCTTCATTTCCAATGGAGAAACCGGACTGGACAAGGATCAGAACATTCGGATTCTGATGAAAAGAAACGGACTTTGCTCGGCTGTGTACATTGGAGATACATCACGTGACAGACTCTGTGCCGAGAAATCCGGAATACCATTTATCTGGTGCAGATATGGATTTGGCAAAGATGTTGCATTGGATGGAATCGATGATCTGTCGCAGCTTCCGTATGTACTGACAGAATAGAAAACAAATCCGTCTGCAGGGAGACTGTCCTGCTGCCAGGTCTGAGGTTGCACGGTCTTGACGGACTATGATATTATCAATACGTATGGAACAAAGAGGGAGGTCTGAAGCGTGAGAGATCGTATCACTTTCAAGTGCGCCGTCTGCGGTGAAGAAAACTACATCGGCACCAGAAATAAAAAGAAACATCCGGAACGGATGACAGTGAAAAAGTATTGCAAAAAATGCAATGCCCAGACTGAGCACAAGGAGAAGAAGTAAGAAGACCGGACTATTGCGGTCTTTTTTCTGTTTAACGGAGTAAATCAACATGAAAGTCATCTGTGTACCGCTTGGACCAGTCCAGGCGAATTGTTATGTCATCATCCAGGACGGAAAAGCCCTGCTGATCGATCCCGGTGACAGGTTCAAGGACCTGAAACATATCCTGGACCGGAACCATGCAACGCTGGAAGCAGTGCTGCTGACCCATGCCCATTTTGATCATATTGGAGGCCTGGATACGCTGCTGGAAGAATTCCATGTAGATGTCTATATGAATCCCCTCGAGTTTTCCTTTCTCTCCAGCGCTGACTTGAATGGTTCCTCTGCGTTCGGCGGATACCTGTCCAGTACAGCCAGCCCTCTTCCGGTCCATGAGGGGGAAAACGAGATTGGCGGCTTCATGGTCAAAGCCCTGACGCTTCCGGGGCATACAAGGGGCAGCACGGTTTATATCATTGGCAATACGGCTTTCACAGGAGATGTCCTGTTCCAGGAATCTGTCGGCAGGACAGACCTGCCAACGGGCAGCTGGCAGGAAATGCAGGAAAGCATTGCGGTCCTGAAGACACTGCCGGATGATCTGATTGTCTATCCAGGACATGGCCCGGCAACCACCATCGGCCAGGAAAAATCCTGGAATCCATATTTTAGATAATCTGTTGCCGGAACAGTCAAATCCGGAGTTGAACATCGTTGTCTTATACACAGCCTGCGGGAAATCCTGCAGGTTTTTCATAGTCTTCATATTTTACATCTGTCACTTTCTGAAAAGACGGCAGGTTTCTGAAGTGACAGGTTTGTGACTGGCCAGAGGACCGGTTTTCCAGACAGATATGGGCCCGCAACGGGTCTGCCTGTATTGACATGAATGAATTGTGAACATTGCAGAGGCAAACGGAAAACTAACCGGTCTCCATCCTCCGGGAAATTTTCTCAAAAATCGGGCCGGCTGGCGAATATATAAGTACAGGCTCTGAGTGGCTGGTACAGGAGGGATTCTATGGAGGAAAAACTGTTGGCACTGATACGTCTTGCGATAAACCGGCGGGCATCGGATATTCACTTCATCAGGCGCGGTAACAGCCTGGAGATATCTCTGCGTCAGCCGGATGGCCTGGTTCAGCTTCAACAGGATATATTCGATGCTTCTCTTCTGGAATACCTGAAGTACCGCATGGGCCTGGATCTTACCAGACTTCACAGTCCTCAATCAGGATCCGGGGCTTTGGCCGGGACTGACTGCAGGTTTGCATTCCTGCCGGCTCAGGATATGGAAACCGGGGTGCTGCGGCTGATGCAGGCCGATGCTGCCCTTCACATTCAGGATCTGTCATCCGATCCAGCTGTGACGGAGTTCTTCTATAAACTTGCAGGTCAGACAAAAGGCCTCGTGCTGTTTGTGGGACCGACGGGGTCCGGAAAAACCACGACCCTTCATGCCATTCTTCGCGAAGCGAGTCTGGTGCATGACTTGAAGTGCGTGAGTCTCGAAGATCCGATTGAAATTCCCGATCCGAGTTATGTGCAGATCAGCATTGATGAAGACAACGGATTGACGTATGAGCGGGGAATCGAAGAACTCATGCGTCATGATCCGGATGTGATCTGTATCCAGGAAGTGCGGACACCATCTGCAGCAGCCAGGCTGTTTACGGCAGCGTTCACCGGTCATTTCGTACTTGCGACAATCCATGCGGGAAGCGGACGGGAGTGTCTCTGGCGGCTCAGGGATCTGGGAATCGGTGAGGAACTGATTCGTGAACAGCTGGATGCAGTGATTTCCCAGAGACTCTATCCGGCTGCAGAAGAGCGGGGTGTGTCTGAAAACAAAAAGGAGGTATGTCTTCATGAAATCATCAAAAAACCGGAAATCCTGCATTTGCTGGATAAAGGGGTGTATCCCCCGGGATTCAGGCGGCTGGAAGACATCGTTCATCAGGCTGCTTCAGACGGATCTATCCGCGCAGAAGACGCAGCACGCGACTTTCCCCGATGAACAGCAGCGGCTGGAATTCGATACCTTTCTGTCCCTCCAGCATCTTGGCATTGGTGCAGAGACAGCGGCGAAGCTCGCATTTGCACCTGAAACCGCCAGTCAGGTCATGCATGGCCTGAAGAAGGGAAAACCCTTTCACACTGTTCTGGGTTCCCTGCCAGGGTGGAATATGCTGGGATCTTTCCTGGAAGTCATGGATCTTCAGACAGCCACAGAAGCAATCTACACCCTGGGGGATATCCGGGGATTCAATGACCGGAAAACCGTTATGCAGATCGTGTATCCATTTACCATTCTCGCTGGAGTATTCGCCATGCTCATATTCTTCGATGGATCCGTACTGCCTATGATGTCCGATTTCCTGGAAGGTGACTTGCTGCCACTGTGGATGAAAACAGTGAGGACAGGGTACTTTGTGCTGTTATGCCTGCTGACGGCTGCAGGCCTGGTTCTCTGGACCGGCATGCAGGGACAGATGCTTCATTCAGCCTTTCTTGAGTCTGCGTTTGTCCGCCAGCGGCACAGTCTGTATCTTGCGGCATGCATACGTTCCCTGCTGGAACAGGAACTGTCCACAGCCGCACTGCTGACTGCTCTTGAGAAACTGCCCGGACCAAAGGTGTTTGTCCAACAGGTCAAAGCCATGAAAAGCACAGCCCTCCAGGGAGGGAGCTGGGTTCAGATTCTTGCCTCGGTTCCATGGATCGATCCGGACCTGGTCAGACACGCAGAAACCGGTGTGGAAACAGGCAAAGTATGCAGCCTGCTGAAGATTTATGAAAACCGCACAAAACGGCTGCAGACAGAAAAAGTCCGTCAGGTTGTCCGGACGCTGACGGGGATTTCCTATGGTTCTGTGGGTGTACTTGCAGTGATTGTATACCAGGTGCTGCTGGCGCCTATGAATGTGCTGTCCGCGATGTAAATGACTGTGTTGTCCTGTTGATTGAAATTCATGGGAGAGACAGAACGAAGAAAGAGGATTTGATGAAACTGAGAAAGAAAAAGGGAGACCTTAGGTCCAGACCCAACGGGTTTACGATTCTGGAGATGATGATCGTCATGCTGGTCGTGGCTGTGCTGCTGATGATCACGCTTCCCAATATCGCCGCCAAGAACTAGGTTCTGCCAAAAGTCCTTTATGTAAAGGGGATGAGCAACAAATAGATGCTGGTTTGCGAAAAAATTCAGAATTTTTTAATTTTTACCTGTCGTTATCTCAACAAGTCGACCAGTTAATGACGCTCGAGACATCGCGTAAATATGTGCATAGCACTGTCTAAGCGTCTTAACGCTGTGACCCATCCTGGTTGCAATCAATTGATCATCGATCTGGTGAAAAATGAGCCAGGAAGCATGAGAAGATCGAAGGGCCTTTAAGGGTATATATGGAATATTGGCATCAGGTTCTTTCTCCGATACCAGTGCTTGAAGCTTCACAAAATAAGTCCTTAAGCATCCGACACTCATAGGCTGGCCGCTTTCTCTCATATAAGGGCCTGTTCCTGGAAAATGCGTGAAAACCCAGCTATCAGGATCCGGATCATTAAGGATATCTTTTCTTATCTCAAGGAGAGTAATGAGAGAGGTTTGCAGATTGATGGTCCGGAAGCTGGTGGTTGATTTTGGGGCATTTACAATGATTTGTTTTTTAGTCGTAGCAGGGCTCATAGTCTGATGGACGGTCAGCGTCTTGTTTTTAAAATCAATATCTTTCCACCTTAGACCTGTTGCTTCGCCTACACGCAATCCAGTCCAGAAAAGGAAAAACAGTACCTGATCATAATCGTTGTTCCATCCATAGCTGATTACAGTCTTTAACATTTCTGGAGTCCACAGTTCGTCCTTCTTTATAGGAGTGACCACAGGAGGAACCAGATAACTGCTTTTGACAGGATTAAAATCTGTGTATCCCATCTTGATTGCGAAATTAAAAAGACAAGAAAGTTTGTTTTTAAAATCCAGTTTATGTCTGCTCGCTCCCGGTGTTTTAAGGATGCCACTCCACCAGTCCTGGAGAACTGGGTCTGTAATCTGGTCGAGGTAAAGATGGCCCAGGGTAGGATGGATCCATTTTCTATAAACGGAAAAATATCCTTTATAGGTTTGTAGAGCCATTCCGAGACCTGATGGACCTGTTTCGGCAAAACGATCAAAAACAGTATCAAGACGATACCTCTCCGGATGGTCTCCATCCGGTTTTTGAATCTGGATTCTCTTGTTCTCTTCCCAGATTACAGCTTCAGATTTCTTGGAAAAACCATTTTTGTAATAGCTGATGTATTTTCCTTCAGCGGTTTTAGCCTTCCCTTTGACCAGCCAGGTCCCATTTTCATTTTTCCTGATTGTCATGAGAGCCGATCCTCCTTGTGGGGATGGAAATGCCAGCCATCTCGGAAAAACCATTCAGTATCCTGACCGTTGAGGATTCCCATGGCTTTTTCCACAACGGTGGGCTCATTGACCTTGGATGCTATATCTGCCTCCACTTTTTCGTTGATCCAGTCATCTATGGTATCCTCCAGTTTTCCAGCAAGTATCTTTTCTTGACGTTGCTGTCTGGCATTACCCAGACCTTTCCATTGATTTAGGATATTATCTGGAATCTGACATTCATCGATATCCATCAGAGCAAGGAACTCATCAATCGTTTGTTCATATATATGGGCGTAGACCGACCGTAACGTTTCTATCGTGTGACCGAGGCGCTCTGCAATCAATGGATCAGGGACTTTATTGAAGATGAGCCAGCTTGCATGAGAGTGCCGCAGTCCATGAAATGTGATCCTTTTTACGCCTGCTGCCCTTATAGACCTGTCCAGGTTATCGGCGATGCGGTCATAGGGAAAAGGCGATTCTGTTCCGAAGATATAGGAATCTGGTTTCCAACCAATGATCTTTTTGTCATGTTCGAGTTTTTCTGCGAAAAGTCTGGTCAGAATACCGGAAATATCAATTGTTCTGAACGAGTGATATGTCTTTGGATCGACCCGATCGTATGTACGATACAGTTTGACGCTGGGTTCTGGAGTATCAGTAATGGTGGCCTCAATTCTTAACGTTCGTTTTTCGAGATCCAGACAATCCCAAGTCAGAGCTCTGACTTCTCCTATCCTCAAACCAGCCCAAAAACCTAGACAAAAGATCAGCTCCATGTCCTTGCTGCTCGCATTCTCCAGAACCTTTTCAAATTCCTCAGGTTTCCAGTACTTTATTTCGTGACTTGTTGATAACCATTCCTTCCTGCCTCCTGGATAAGGCACAAAGTTCATTGGGTTTACAGGAATATAAGACCGAAGATAAGCGTATCGGAGTATTGAATTAAATCGTATTCTGAAATTGTGCTGAGAGTTTTTACTGTAGCCCTTGTCGATCAGAGCCTGATGCCACTGTACAAGATCCTTCCATGTTATCTCCTGTATAACAGTGTTCCGATCAAAATATGGGTATATTGCATTTCGGATTTCAGAATCAGCAGATACATAAGTCTTATGTTTAAGGTTTCTCGATTTGTAAGCCTGCATATACTCATCTATCACCAGGCCCAGAGCCATCTGTTTTGGCGGATTTGAAAAAACTATACGGTAGGTCCGTTCAGCTTCAACGGCTTCCTTCTTTGTTTTGAACCCGGACTTGTAGTAATTTTGATAAATTCCGGGCTGTCCGGGTAAAGCAATCTTTCCCTGATATGCCCACCCTTTATCCAGTTTTCTTACTGACATAGACTTCCTTTCTTGGAAAGCCATATCTGTTTTTCTTATAACATCTCGATTTTAGTCAGTTTGACAGGACCATCTTCTGAAGCCAGAACAAACGACCCGTTGATTCTGCTTAACGTCTGTGTTGCAAACATGTTGTCAGGTAAACGCTCAGCGCTGAGTACAAGAGTCGAAGGAGAGTTATCTTCTTTGACTGTAAGTACATACTGATCTGGTGTTCTGTACCACTGATCATCGGTTTGAGAACCAACTGCATCCAATATGAGATACCAGTTTTCTGCGTCCACACGCTCCGCTTTGTAGGAAAGGTACAGATTCCCATTCACATTGCCGTTGAGTAGTTGAGCCATATTCAGTGTTGACGTGAGGCTCAACCCTGAAAGAGATGAGAATTTGTAGAGTGTTACAAGCGATGGCGTATTTTGAGACCGCAGAACTTTGCCAAGGATCCCATGATTCATGTTCATCTGTTCAGCTGCCTGTCGCAAGGACATGTTTCGAGCCTGTAGATATAAAGATATGACCTCTTGAAAATTGAAAAGTGTGTCAAGATCGTAATTACTCATGTCGATAAAATACCTCCAATGAAAATCATGAATTCAAGTGTATTATATCGGACTGAGTAACTGAATCAGACATTGCGATGACGGAAAAAAACGTAAAGAAACGGAAACGAGAAATAGATTATCGATAAGAATGCAGAACAAACCAAAGGATATTAAAAATGCTGCATTCACACAACTTATGATAATATCTAAATGGATAAAAAAGAATCCATTTGAAGGAGGAGCTCCATGAAAGAAGAGACCACGCTCGGATCAGAGCTGACCAGACAAGATCTGCGTAACTTGCCGACAAGAAAAAGCCTCTGGACAGGAAATCAGATAGAAGAGGTCCGAAAATATTTCATACAGATGGGATGGATATCGAAAGAGGATATCCATATGTTCGTTCCGTGTGGTAGGCCGAAAGGACGGGAGGTTTACGAAAAAATAGTCGAGGATATCAGAGCACAGGGTCATATCCTGCCGATGTCTAATCGTATACCGGTGAAGATGGTGGTGGATGAACTTGGCTTGACTCAGTACAAGAAGTATTTCAAATAGCTGTTGCGGATTAAAAAATATCCGAATAGAATTAAATACAACGAAATCGCCGCTTGAAGATAACACTAAATGAGCATTAATAGTGCTTGATGGATATTTATGATTGATACATCAGCAAAAGGAGACATGATTATGTTCTGGTACTTGAATAGAAAATGGGAGGATTTGAAGGTTGCCGTCAAAAGCAGGCTGAACAGGGATCTCATCTATATGCCTGATGGATACGCGAAAGATGTATACATGGTCAACGATGACCTCTCAGCTTTCATTCACTTTGCAGCGATGGCTTCTGTGCCCCTGGTTGATGGAGTCAGACTATCGATAAAACCCATGGAAAAATTCTTCAACTATCGCCGATTCGAACTGGCAAGAAAGAGCATCTATAATGGTGACTACACACTTCGGTTGTATTTTGACGACAAGGACAGGCTGCAGTTCGAATATCAGCCCAGTCACCTGCCAACTCATCAGTTTTTCCGTTCCCACGTGTATACCTTTGAAGATGCGAGACGGATGATACAGATCACGAAAAGGGACCTTGGTAAGCTGCTGAGAAAGATCGTCGATGAGGTGTTCGATGCGACCTATCAGGGGAAATCCCATAAAACGGTGAAGAAGGCAGCCAGACGCTACAGGATCCGGGTGACGCGGCCGCTCAAGAGAGCAAGTCGGGGTACATTCCGGATGATCCGTTCCATAGAAACACGGAGGTCGGGGATCGACAGGGAATCCTTTGATGACAAGAAGATGAATGCGAGACATCGTGCCTTTCATGATATGCTGGATAATTCTAACCTTCAGATCGGGGACTTCTTCTGATGCTGTCACAGGTCAGGAGCATAGAAATCGGCGGTGAGATCTGGTTCAGCCTGGCAGATCTGGAAAAGCTGACAGGGCGGCCGATCGATCGATCAGTAATTCACGACTGGAATCTCCAGACACTGAATGTCAGAGAAAAGACTGACGAGGATAAAATCGTGAATCTGCGACTTGTATTCGTCAATGTGGATGGTCTGATGGAGCATAGCCTGATGTCTGAGCTGATGCAGGATCCGGAATACGCTGTGGAAATGAGTGAAGATGACGGTGGCTCTGAAGGGTCTGGAACAGGACAGGATCCAGCAGTCTCGACGGTGGGTCCAGCTAAGGAACCGCTGGAAGAGAAGCACGCAAACTCTTCATATCCCAGGACGAGCACAGGAGCTCAGGAAGCGCCGAGAAGAGATCATCCCATATATTCCCGTGAAGAGATAGAAATGGCGGAGAAGGGGCTGGAAAAGGTCATCATCAAGTATCTGACAACCCCGCTGCCGAAGAACTGGGAAAAACTCAACCCGGAAGAGCGGCGGGCCTATCTGGATGGGGAGTCTGATCTGCAGGCGGAGATGGTCCGCGACAGAGTCTGTCTGGAGGAGATCATCGTTGAGTGTTTGCGAAAGAAAGAACTGCTGGCAAATGTGCCCTTCCAGAAAAACCTGACGAAGATCATGGCCCGACAAACTGACTGGGTGAGACAGGCAGGGGTGAAACTGTATGCTCCCTATGGAAAAGGAGTTGGCTACAGGAGAAAGATGAAATGAGGAAGGCGGAGGCGATTGCAGAACTGAAAAAATCCGGTTGCGTCTACGCCACAAGCTCGCTTCCTATGTACATCCTGAATAACCGAAAGGTGAAGCGGATCGAGACGGAAGAGGAAGTGGAATATGTGTTTGATTACATGGAGCCCTACTTCAGATATCCTGCGGAGTATGACGGCTTCGAAACCCGGGATTCTGCACTGGATATCTATGGTCCTGAAGAGGTCGGTGTGGCAGACCGGCATCGCAAACGCAGAAGGAACGTCTGACTCTCTACGATAGAATCAAAAAGGCTGCGATCACTGATCTTTATGGACAGTAGATTGCAGCCTTTTTAGAGTTCGGCTCGTTGTATTCCTTGAAGTCTTTAGTCGACTTTTTTCTTCCTGGCCACCTGTTTCAAAGTGGAACGTATTGTTGCGATCCGCATAGCTCCCAGAAATACTTCTCTCAGAGTATCGTTACTGATTCCCAGAAGCTCGGTATAGTCAGGACCTCCTTTCCCGGCTAGTAGACTAAGGGCTGCCTCGGCCATGAGTTTCTGGTCTCGGTCCAGGGATTTATATTCAGGCAGTTTTCTTAGTTCGCCAAGGTCCGGGAAAACTTCCTGATCGATCCATTTGGTCAGGAGGTCCTCGAAGTGGGGAAGGTTGATCAGCATATAGCAGGCTGCTTCCCTGGCTGGATCATCGGGAATCAAACCAGACAAATGCTTCCAGAAGTAAGTTTCGCTGTCATTGTTTGTAAATCTGAGGCTAGTGAGTAAAGAGAAGATCATTTCATAAGCTGGATCCATGGTGTACCTCCCGGAGAGTCTTTAATTCTTTTTCAAACCATACTTCAAATATTTCTAAATTAAAAGTAATAGACATAGAAATGAACGTATAAAGGTACAAATCGTTCAAAAGTTTTTTTCTATACTGAATCATTGGTCCGTATGTTAAAAAGGCCCAACATCGATTGGGCCTGAAATCGTCCTATCTTCGGTATAGGAGCTGCACATTTCCAGTGCCTGCTTCGGCTCCCTGAACTCACTGAAGGCTGCGAATCTTGTCCACAAGGGATTTGTAATCCTTATAAACACCGGAGTCCCTGATTTTTCTGCTTCCTGACCCCAGCAGCAGCCCGTCGTCAAACGATATCTCTGAAACCGGAGCATTCTGGTAACGGATCGGCTGATCGATGAATCGCTCTCCGAACAAAGCCCGGAGAGAATCCATCGCCAGTCTGCATATCTTTGTGTTTGTTGTCATCATGGGGATGATCCGGAAATCGCAGTCAGAGTCGAAATCTCGGATACAGGCGAAAAGCGTATCCAGGGTATGAGACAGTCCTTCCCATGATTCATAGTCCATTTTTACCGGTATCAGCATCAGATCGCCGGGTTTGCTGGCTGCGATGATCGAATTGTAGGTCAGTGCGGTTTCGAATGGACTGTTGTCGATGATCACGTAGTCGAAATCGTCCTTCACCTTTTTGAGGGCGACCCGCAGCCTGCCATCCTTGTTCGGCTTGTTTTTCAGCTCATAGTCTGTGATGGACAGCTGGTGTGTAGCTGGAAGGATCCATAGATTTTCATAAGGAGTCTGCTTTATCGCTGTGGTGATGAGCATCGGCTTCAGAAGCACGTCACTGAGTCCTGTTTCCGTTTCGTCGTATTTCAGGAAACTTTTGAGTTTGTCCACCATCTGAAGGAGGTTCAGTTCTTCACTCTCTGATAGGTGAGAATTGAAATCAGCCAGGGAAGGAAGGTCCAGACGATACTTTCCCCAGTTGGAGAGTAACTGACTGGAAAGGTTGTGCTGCGGATCGGCATCGATGAGCAGCGTCCTTTTTCCTTCGTTGGCAAGTCCCAGCGCAAGATTGGCTGCCAGTGAGGACTTGCCTTCGCCCCCTTTTTCGTTATTGATCGTGTAGACTCTCATTCTTATTTTCCTCCCGCTTCTCTTTTTCCAAAATGCAGTGGATCTCGACATAGTGGTGTATCAGCTGGCCAAGATGATCTGCCACTTTTGGATCGATTGGCTGTTTCTCCGTGATTTCCAACTGCCTGACCGTCATTGGCAGCAATTTTTCCACATGCTTGTGGAGTTGATCGACTGCAGCCTTTCGACTCAGCTTGCGTGGTTTGCGTCGTTTGCGTGGCTTTTCAGGTTGCCTGGGAGGTTTTGCATCCTGACCCATTGCAGATGCCTGCTTCGCTTTTGCCTCCATGTCTTTCTTCCGATAATTGCGGATCGTACGTTGTGAGATACCCAGCTTCGCCGCGATGTATTCGTCTTTCCTACCCGTGATCTTATGCTCCTTGTGCAGCTGTTCATACTCATCCCCAAGGATGGAGATCTCCATGAGGACTTCTTCACTGGTCTTTTCCCGCTGGATATTGGCGGATACCACCCGATACAGGGCTGCATCCTCATCCATCCTTTCGTGGACCAGTGCTTCGATGGTCCCGTCTCCGATGCCCCGCTCGAACAGCAGGGAGACAGCCTTATAGCGGGTGTTGCCGGACAGGATGGTGTATTCACCCTGACCGTCTTTCATGACTTCGATTGGATGGATCAGACCTTCCCTTTCGATATTGAGGGCTATGGATTCCGCTTTTCGCTGGAATCCTTCGGGGTTTGTGTCCTGATAGAAATTACCGGCATAGTGATGGATCTCGTCCAGTGGGATCTTGATGACTTTCCGGTCATCGTTTCTCATGAGTTCTCTCAGTGCAGAGGTGGCCATGATGTTCCTTTCTGATGTAGTGGGCAAATTTGCCCACTCATAAAATATATAATATGCACTACAAATATATATGATATTTGAGTGTCAGCCTAATAGAAATGTTCTAAATAGCTGTACTAGGCTTAAATCATGCATGATTATCACGAAATCATGTAGAATTTGTGACTTTTTCCCTGTCATTGAACAGTTGCCATGGTTCCGTAATCCATAAAAAAATTGTACCATTTTGATAAATGGATTAAAAATAATCCATAATGAAGGTGGCGCTATGAATGGTCTGCGGGTCAAAGAGATAAGGAATGCACTGGATATGAGTCAGGCGGAGTTCGCCTCATATCTGGGGTATTCAAGAGTATATATATCCAATCTTGAAACAGGTGTGAAACCTGTATCCGATGTGGTCGCGTCGAAGATCGATTCACTGATCTCCATAGAGTCAAACAGCGATCTGGATCCTCTTATCCGTGATGCCATCAAAGAAATGACCGACTTTGAAGTCAGTGTCACCAAGCGGGAAGTGGATATGTTCAAGGGATGCATGCATCTGATCCTGGATAATGATACCGAGCAGCAGCTGTATGCCAGACAGGTGACGACTCTGACGAAGCTCCTTAAAAAACTGCCTGAAATGCAGCATGATCTTCGTATCACAGAAGCCAAGATCTGCAGAAACGAGGGCAGGTACGAAAAGCTGCATGATTCGACTCCTGCATCCCCCGATCTGGAAGGTGAACCAGTACAGTCATCGGGAAACAGGGTCAGAGAGATCCTTGAAGAAGATGAACATCTGAAGAGAAGTGCCTTCCTGCTCACGATGTATATCCACAATCTTCGGCTCATCCTTGCTGAGATCTTTCTGAAAGCAGATTATGAAGAGACCACCATCTTCAAGAAATGGATCGGCGGACAGCAGAGCATGGATGGTGAGGTCAGAAAGATTCTGAAGCGATATATCAGCAGAGGCCAGGACAAAAATGGTATTGCTCTGCTGCATGATCCCTGCAGTTACCTTTGGAGTGATAAGTAGACAGGGATCCCGGCTGTCGCAGGGTTGCACTGATGTAACCGGGGGTATAACGGTTCGGCGGGTACAGAATCCATGCATACATTTGTAAACCAGGTCATGCTTGAACAGGGCAAAATGTATTGTTATCCTGATACTGTCGATAATAATATCTGTTTGGATGTAATAAAATCCACCAGTGGGCAAATTTGCCCACTTTTATTTTTTCGGCTGCCTGTATCCGGCGGTCGGAGGATCGTGATGGAGAGATGCATTCTGACGAAAGATCGACAGGTGGCTGCAGGCCGCTTTTTTGGATGGACTGACTTGAAAACAGACGTCCTCAGGAAGGAGTGACAACAGAAAACATGACGAGAGAAAGATTTCTCGCTGAAAGAAAAACTGGAAAGGAGAATTGAATTGAAGTTGAGAAATAAACTGAAGCTCGCGACAGCCTCTGTGATGATCGCACTTGGATCGCTGCTGCCTGCTGCTGTCCCGATATTTGCACAAGACAGGGATCCAAAGCTGACAGTGACAGTCAAGGGAGCCGGTTATGTCCAGGTATCCGAAAAGGATTCCGGGAAAAGCAAATTTGCGCTGACATCCAGTCCCTTTGAAGCAACTGTCCCCAAAGGGACACTGATGGATCTGAACTGCATTGGAGATGGCCAGGTCGTGAAGGAGCTGTCTGTGAACGGGGAAGTACAGCCCTTGGACTATGGAAAAGAAGAGCTGTCCTTTGAGTACGAAATGCCAGGCAAAGATGCAGCAGTGAATGTCATCTTTGAAGATCAGGACGCTGCCTCTTTAAAGGCGAAGACAGCAACCCAGGATGATACAGCGGTGCAAACTGAAAACGAGGAAACCCGTGCAGAAAACAGTGTGAAGCTGCCCGATACCGGTCAGTTTGAGCTGAGGACAGAACAGGAAAAAGCCCTGGACCAATACAGCCAGGGCGACTATGAAAGCAGTCTGCAGCTTCGAAAGGACATGGTCAAAACCTATGGTCTGGAAGACTATGTAGACAATGATTGGTTCCTGACAGATGCATTCTTCGACGAATTCGGACCTTACGGAACTTCCTGGGGAGGGATGCTGATCCTGTCACCCAAGGTGAAAAAGGACTATGAACCGAAACAGGAAGCTGTGATTGCTAAGGCCGCCGGATCGGTGATCAAATTCAACGAGCATTTTTGGCATTATTCGGGCGGCTACATGACAGCCGGGTCCTGGGATGTGAGCACGCCTTCTCACGGGACTCAGCTTGCGTTCTGTGCAAACGGGATGCAGGCCCCGCCACCGACCGGAACAGCCATCGATACACCTGTGAAGCAGAACAATGAGAACCTTCGCAAAGCGCTGTATTACGGATACAACGGTCCACAAAACCGGCTGACGCAGTACAGCAGTGCGCAGCAGGTCGTCTTTACGAATGACCTGGTCTCCATGTCCACCACAGGCAACTGTATCAGCAAGGGCATCGGTGGAGGCTGGATCTGGAATCAGTATGTATCCAGTCTCTGGAACCAGCTGCAGACCTGGCCGTCGCCGCCGGCAGACTTTGTTGCCTATATAGCGAACACACATGGTTCAGGCATGAACTGGCAGGGCATCACGACTCCATATCAGCCTCTTGCCTATGGCGTGTTTGAACAGCAGACAGGTCATCTGGGGATCGTGAAGTCTTCATCCATTCCCGGAATTTCCGATGGCAATGACAACTATGATCTGAAAACAGCCGAATACACTCTTTACTCGGATGCTGCCTGCACAAAAGCGGTGAAGGTTTTCAGGCTCAACAATGTGGGCGGTGGAGGAAAGGTATACGACGGACCCTACGCATTCCCGATTGGCACCTACTATCTGAAAGAGACCAAAACTGCGACCGGTTTCGCCCTGGATCCCAGGGTCTATACAGTAAAAGTCGAAGCCACAGGTGTGACTCATCCCTCCGGTGCCTACCCCAACTGGAAGGACTTTGAAGTATCAGATATCCCCCAGTCGGATCCGGTGGATGTCCTGCTCAGCAAGGTGGATAACGGGACCGGGCAGAACAGACCGCAGGGAAATGGAAGTCTGGCGAATGCCCAGTTCACTTTCAAATTCTATGTGGGAAAGACCCCGGATCTGAATGGGGCAGCCGCCCGTACATGGATCATGAAGACCGATCAGAACGGTCAGGTCAAACTGCAGGATACCTACAAAGTAAGTGGTGATGCATTCTACAAAAATTCTGCCGACAAGCCAACGCTCCCGCTGGGGACACTGGTGATCCAGGAGACGAAGGCTCCAGCAGGCTATTACCTGAACGGCACAAAATACACTGTGAAGGTCACCGGGTCAGGAACGTCTGAAACTGTGAAGACCTACAACAAACCGATAGTCAGGGAACAGGTCAATGAGCTGATCCTGACGAAGGTCCAGACGGGGACGAATACTGGCATTCCGGGGACAATCTTCACATGGACAAAGCCGGATGGAAAGACCGAAGATGTGAAGACTGACGACAAAGGACAGCTGAAACTGACGGGGATGGCGACTGGCATCCACAGGCTGAAGGAAAAGGCAGTCATGGATGGATACGAGATCAATCCTGAGGAGTTTTCCTTCGAGGTCACAGAATCCGGGATCACATCGAAAACGGATGTTGCAGGAAAGGATATGGCTTTTGTCGCAGGAAATACGAATGGTCAGTCAGCACAGCTGACAGTGAGCGACAAGGTAGCTGCCGGCAGGCTGAAACTGATCAAGGTCAACGAGCATGACAAAAAGCTGCCAGGGGCTGAATTCACGCTGTATGCAGACGAAGCCTGCACCAAACCTCTGGCAGTGAAGACCACGGACAGTTCCGGAGTCATGATCTTCGATGAGATCAAAGACCGGACCGATTACTGGTTCAAGGAAACAAAGGCTCCGGAAGGGTATAGGATCCCGGTGGACAGCAGGGGAGAGCCGCATGTCTACAAGCTTAGAGCTGAGTACTCTCCGGCAACAGGGACCTATGACTTCTATGTCGACGGGAAGAAATATACCGTGCAGGATACGCATGGTCCTGTACATCTGGAAGACGAGAACGGGACGAAAGTCATCTCCATCACTGTGATCAACTACACAAGCGGCCGACTGCCTGAAACAGGATCCAGTCTGACCATGCTGCTGGGAGTTGCAGGCGGACTGCTGATGATCGTTGGACTCTCGCTCGGGAAAAAGAGAAAGGATATCAAAAAGTAAATGAGAAAAGAATATATGAAACTTCTGGCGGCAGGATCTGTCGCCTTTTCTGCTGTGATGGGTACAGTGACAGCTTCAGGGCTGTTCCTGGTCAATGCTGTGCCTGTGATGGCGCAGCAGCCCGCAGTATCCGGGCTGCCCGCAAATGTCGTTACGCCCGGTGGTATTGGTACTTTTGGTTCAGGCACCGCCTCCATCACCATCAATGGCAATACTGGACAGCCTCTGACCGGCAAGCAGTTTGAAGTCTATCAGCTGTTTACGGCCCAGAATTCAGCAGGCGGTGAAAGCATCAACTATACCTGGAACACCTACTACGCTCCTGCGATCCGCGCCGTGGTCGGAAAGGCTCTGAACAGACCGGCAGCAGATGTGACGGAGTACATGGCAATCGATTACATCCAGAGCCTCAACACCCACAAGGTGGAGGGGGCCAATGCCAGTCAGACTCTGGAGGGCCGGTATTCAGATTTCCGGTACTTCGTGGAGGACCTCAGAAACGAGATCCAGAATCAGGGACTGAATGGGACCATCGTCGATGTGACCGGTGTGAAGCCCGACAACAGCATCACACTGGATGGCATGCCCTATGGCTATTATGTCGTGGATGAGATCCTGACTGACAGCAATGGCGGACACTCCGCTGCATCTCTATGCATGGTGAACACGGCCAACCCGGATGCGACGATGAACGTTAAATCTGACTACCCCTCAGTCATCAAGAAGATCGAAGAGGACGACAACGGTACAGGCTGGAACGATGTGGCCGATTACGAGATTGGTCAGACGGTGCCTTACAAGTATCTGACCAGTGTACCGAACATGTATGGATATGACACCTACTATTTTGCCTTCCACGACCGGATGGATCAGGCACTGACATTCGATCCTGCATCAGTGGTGATGACCATATCAGATGGACAGAAGACATATACTCTCACCGCTGCCGAGATGAAGGTGGAGCAGAACATCAACGGCAACACCTTCCAGATCACTGTCGATGACTTGAAGAAGATTGTGGACAGAGAATTTTCCGGAAGGCTGCAGAACGACGGCAGCAATACCTACGGGCAGGCCATCCAGGTCACCTATGATGCGAAACTCAACGATCAGGCAGCCAGCTCCACAGGGCGTCCGGGATTTGAAAATCAGGTCCGCCTGGAGTTCTCCAATGATCCGGATACAAACGGCAAGGGAGAAACCGGATTCACGCCTTGGGATACGGTTGTCTGCTTCACATTCAGATTGGATGGCATCAAGGTGAGCGACCACAACAAAACACTGGAAGGCGCGAAATTCCGGCTCTATAAGGATGAAGCCTGCACAGAGGAAGTCCACGTGAAGAAGGTCAATGGTGTGGATGGCTATGTTGTCATCTCCACAGATTCCGACAAGAACGCGGATGTGAGTCAGGCAGTTGAAATGGTTTCCGATGATAAGGGGGTATTCAACATCATCGGACTCGATCAGGGCACTTACTGGCTGAAGGAAACGGCTGCGCCCGATGGATATCGTCCGCTGCTGGATCCGGTGAAGCTCACCATCACACCCACTTTCACGATGGACCGAGACGGGTATGTGCAGGGCGACGGAGCCACCGACAAGACGCTGCAGTCTCTGACCGCCACTGCCGAAATCAAAAGTTTTCTGAATGGCAGTGATTCCACAGAAAACAAGACTCTGGCCACGGATGCGGCTACAGGGACCGCAAACCTGACAGTCGTGAACCAGGTGGGAAGCAAACTGCCTGTTACCGGATCCACGATGACGATCATCGGACTGGCTGCAGGCTGCGGTCTCATGGTCACGGCTCTTGTGATGAACCGCAAGGCGAAGAAGGGCAAAGAGTAAAAATGGTCGTGATGTGGGCAGTTTCGCAAGTGGGCAAAATTGCCCACTTTGATTTTGAGATTTTTGGATCGGCCGGTGAAGCATGAAAAGCAGATGGCTCAGGGTCCTGATCTTTGTTATTGGGTTCCTGTTATGTGTCTATCCGCTGATCAGCAGTGCCTATCAGTCATGGCAGCAGGGACAGCTCATCCGGTCCTTTGAATCGAAAGTGGACCAGATGGACGAAACTGATATCGACAGTATCTGGAAAGAGACAGAGAAATACAATTCCATGCTGTTTCAGACACAGGGTCTCTCGATCGGTTCGATCGATTCAGGCATTCTGTCCAGATATGACGAGCTGCTGGACACCAACGAAAACGGCATCATGTCCCGCCTGGAGATCCCGAAGATAGGGGTCAGCCTGCCGGTCTATCACGGGACTGAAGACGAGGTGCTGAATGTCGGAGCTGGTCATCTGGAAGGAACGAGCCTGCCGACTGGCGGTGATTCCACACATTCTGTGATCACCGGCCACCGGGGCCTGCCGAATGCGAAGCTCTTCACCCGTCTGGATGAGATCGAAGAGGGAGACCTGCTCTTTCTGGAGACGCTGGATAAAAAACTGGCTTATCAGGTCACGGATATCAGGGTGGTGGAACCAGGGGACCTGGATATCATGAGGATCGAACCGGACAGGGATCTGGTGTCTCTGGTGACCTGTACACCCTACGGGATCAATACCCACCGTCTGGTGGTGACCGGCGAAAGGGTGGAATACAGCGAACGTCAGAAAGCTGAGATCGGTGAGCAGCTGCCCGGGATCCGGGAACTGGTGTTCATGGTGCTGCCATTCGCCCTGCTTGGCTATGGTGTCATGAAGGCTCTGTATGCACGACGGAACAGGACCCGAAAAACGAATATGGAAAAATATTTCGGCCTTTTGTCAGGAGGATCCTGACGGAGCCGATCTGAAAACTACTGAAGAAGAAAAGGAAGTGAAGGATACAGATGAAGATGATTGATACCAGGGTGGCTGCTGCAGTATTGACAGCTGCTCTGCTGCTGCCGGGCATACCGATACTGGCTGACGGCTCTGTGGATGATCCGGCAGGCGGGAAGCCACCGGTCACCGAAACGATCCTTGGAGGCGGTGAGGTGGATCCGCAGCCTGACAAGACGCAGATCCCGGAGTCAGGACTTGGATCCATTACCGTCCGCCTGACGGAAACGAAGGATAGACTGCCCCGTGATGGAGTGAAATTCGCGCTACTGAAAGTCGCAGGTCTCGAAAATGGAGACTATGTGCTGGATCCGCAGCTGGAAGGATCAGAGGTGGATCTGAATGGCCTCAAGACCGCTGAGGAACTTGACAGGGCAGCCCTGTCCCTGGAAAGCGAGGCACAAAAACTGGGACTCATCTCCAAAGACAAAGCAACTGTGACAACGGACGAAGAGGGCAGTGCCGTGCTGCCGAACCTGAGTGTAGGGGTGTATCTGCTTTCGGCTGTGGATATAGCCGGATATGAGCTGATCAGCCCGGTTTTGCTGGCCATCCCGACATGGGATGTAAAGGATGAAGCATTCGTCTATGACCTGGAAGTGGAGCCGAAGCATACGGATCTGCCGAGCGTGGAAGTGAACAAAGTGGATGAAGAAACAGGGAAGAACATCACGAACAAAGACTTTGAATTCACTGCCTATGATGACAAGGATCTGAAGGATGTGCTGATGGTGGAAAAGGGGGATCAAGAACGGGGCACGGCTCTGTTCACAGTGACCTACGGCACCATCTACATCAAGGAAACGGGTGCTCCACAGGGATACCTGCTTTCAGATGAAGTCGTCAAAGTAGAATTCAGGGAAGATGACACGCTGTGGATAAATGACCGTCAGGTGAAGCTTCCGGAAGACCGGGTATACTCCATTGTCTACAAGAACTCGCTGAAATCGTCAGGCAGCAATTCCGGTGCGAATACTGCGGCACAGGGTGGCCTCGTCCTGTGGGCTTCTCTGGCTGCCGGGACAGGCCTGCTGACGATCGCCATCAGAAAACTTGCAAGGAAAGACTGATATGAACACGAAACCGGCATTTCGCAATGTCGGTTTTTTCTCTCGATTAGGAAGGAAATTATGAAAAAACTGATAACGAAACACAAGAACCATATTGCCAATGGCTTTGCATCTGCATGGACCGGTTTCTGGCTCCTGCAGCACAACACGGGGATCGTGCTGGCTGCAGATTCCAATACCCAGTCCATCGACACCTTCATCACGTTCGTCTGCGACTGGCTGAAAAAGATCGGTGGAGTCGTGGCCCTGGTGGGCGGAGTCATGTTTGCCCTGAGCTGGCAGCGCGATGACGCAGAAGGCAAATCCCGTGGGCTGATGACCATCATGGCAGGCTTCATGCTGGTGGCCATCTCCCTGTCCAAAGACATCTTCGGTCTTTGAATCATGATTATGACTGAATTGGAAAGGAGGAATCCATGGGAGCAGACCTGGGAGGATTTGCCAAGTTCCTTCTCGAGATCCATTTCAATCTGCTGGGCATAGACATCAACATCGGTGATGTGGTGGGGTCCATGGAAAAGCTGATCCGATATACCGGGATATCCGAGATCGGCATCTCGAATACGTCCATCGGGGCCCTGATGAGCAACCTGACGGCTGTCTGCACGACTGTTGGTCTGACACTGCTGGGAGCCTTCACCATGATGAACCTGATCAGGCTGGCGATGGATCCGGAACGGATCAGCTGGGAAAAAGTCATGATGGTCATCGTCAGGTTTCTGATCTTCAAGATGTTCATCGACAATGCCACCCGCTTTTTCCGCATGGTCTTCTCGATCGCCGACAAGCTCATCACAGACCTGATGGGTTCCTTCGCGATGAATCCCAATGCCGCGGGGACGATGGCGGAACAGATATCCGAAGGGATCAACAATGCAAAGCTGTTCAGCTTCCTGGGTCTGGAGCTTGGACCCATTTTCGCCTTCACGCTGTTCTGCCTGTTCTATCTGACGCTGGTGGGTACAGTGGTAGGCATCATTGGCCAGGTCCTGTACCGGGTGCTGAAGATCGTTGTCTATCAGTCCATCTCTCCGGTCTTCATCTCCATCGGATCCTTTGAAGATGGCGCAGGGACGGGGAAAAGGTATCTGATGACAGCAGTGGCAATCGCCCTGGAAGGGGTCATCATGATGATCATGCTCAAGATGTACAGCCTGCTCATGGCAACAGTCTCTGTGGCTGGGGACAATCCGTATGGTCTGATCCTGGCCACCCTGATCCTGAATTCGATGCTGACACTGGGCATCTCACAGGCAGGAACGATGGCCGAACGATGGACCGGGGCATAGAAGGAGGAAGTATGAACGATATGATCAACACGAAAGTCCGGACCCATAAAAATCTTTACGGAGTGGCCGAAAAGTTTTACGGCTTTACGGCCCGACAATGGATATTCCTCATCCTGGCCTTTGTCATCTGTATCCCCGGGTATCTGTGGCTGAAGCCGGTCATCGGAGAGGAACTGACCAGCTGGCTCGTGATCCTGACTGGCGGTCCCATCATCCTGATGGGCTTCGTGGACATCCAGGGTCTCTCTTTGCCGAAGCTGATTCCGTTTCTGGTTCGACATTTCATCGACTTTAACAAACCACTGACCTACAAGACACAGAAGCAGCTGGATCAGGAGGCCTGGGAACGTTCCCGGGAAGGAAGAAAGGCGAAGAAGCAGAAGGCAAATGAAGCCCGGCGGCAAGAAAAACTCCAAAAGGGTGCAAGGAGCCTCACGGCGGCCCCTGACAAGCCTACAGGAGCCACTGAAAAGGCTGCTCAGGGACTGGAAGGAATGAACTGGACAGAACGAAGAAGGGCTTTCAGGGCCCGAAAAAGGGAGGAGAAGGCAAGGGCCAAAAACGAGGAACTCGAGAGACAGCAGACAAGGGAGCTTGCCATGGCCATGCGCCGGCATGGCGTAGATCCGGCTGATGTGACCGTATCCGGCCCATTCCTTACGGGAATGCATAAGAAAAAGGAAAGGAGGAAAGGGGATGAAAAGATTCCTGTGGTCAACTGACAAACGCCAGGAAGCAAAAGAGTCCAAACAGCGGAAGACAGCAGGCAGGAAACGCCGGCCGCCACGGGTCCCTGAAACAAACCAGCAGGTCATGGAGATGATGATCTCCGAGTGGAAGGATGATCTGTTCCGGATCGGAAAAGACATGTGGTCGATGGCATTTGAATATGATGACATCAATTTCAAGACTGCGAATGCGGAAGACGGTCAGGCAATATTCCTGAAATATGTGGACCTTCTGAACTCATTCACTGAATCCACACACATCCAGTTATCGACTGTCATCACACCCATCAATACCGAACGTTTCAAAAAGGACTATCGGTTCGATGAAGACCATCTTCCGGAAGGGCCCCAGCGCCTGCTGGCAAGGGAGTTCAATGACCTGATCGATTACTCCATAGGGCTGAAGGAAAACACCCTGGTCCGTCGCAGATACGTCACTCTGAGCCAGGAGGCCGAGAGTTACGAAGAGGCGCAGATCATCTTCCGAAACCTGGCTCAGAAAATGGAAGAGAAGTTCAAGGACCTTGGTACTTCCATTCGCACTGTCTCCGCACAGGAACGGTTTGAAGTGCTGCATGATCTTTTCAACGTGCAAACCCTTGAGTCGAAGGGGATCACAGATATACAGACAGCAGCACATACCAATGGCCAGACTGTCTACGATCTGCTGGCCCCCCGGGAAATGCTGGATCTCAGACATGACGACTATATCGAGCTGAGGGATGAGGAAGGGAAAAGCTCCCGGTTCATCCGGTCCATGTATGTGGATCCGGATCTTCCAAAGGCCATCAGCGCAAAGTTCTTCAATTCGCTGACGACGATAGAAGACATCCATATGATCACGACGATCAACATCACTCCCTGTGAGACCACGAAGATCCTGAAAAAGCTGATGAAGAAAAAATCCGGCCTTGAGACTGAACGCTTTGACAAGATGAAATCACTGGCCAGACAGGGGATCGAATACCGGCAGATCCAGGATGAGCGGCTGGAATCGGCCATCGACGATATCGAGCAGCTGATGGATGACATCAAGGAGCTGGACCAGAAGATATTCCAGGAAAACATACTGGTGACCCTCGTGGCTGATGAGTATAAAGAACTGGAGGAACAGACTTCCAAGGTCATCAATGCAGCCGGAGAGCAGCTGGTGAAGATCCGGCCTCTCAAGTGGCAGCAGCTGGAAGGCATCCAGAATACGCTGCCGCTGGGGCACAACACATTTCAGATACAGCACACGGAGACATCGGAGGCGACGGCTGTCCATGTTCCGTTTTCCGCCAAGGACTTCCTGCATGAGAAGTCCATTTTTTATGGGACCAATATGGTTTCAAGGAATCCGATATTCCTGGACCGTTCACGGCTCATCAACGGAAACGGCTGCATACTGGCCACATCCGGCGCTGGAAAATCTTTTCAGGTGAAGACCATGGCAGAGGAGATCCTGCTCAGATATCCGCAGGACAATGTCATCTTCGTCGACTTCCAGAAAGAGTACGGATTGCTGGTGAAGGAATTTGGCGGACAGACCATCACCATTGCCAATAGCACAGACTCACACATCAATCCGCTGGACCTGTCCGCAGACTATTCGTTGTCCGAAGACGGCGGAGACACACCCATCAAGGCCAAGACAGAGTACATGCAGGGATGGGTGGAATCCATCATCGATGAAGGACCTCTGGGTCCTGTGGAGAAAACGCTGATCGACCGCTGTGTTCGGAACATCTTCTTCGACTATGAAGCATCGGATTTCAAGGACAGGAGTCTGCAGCCGGGACTGCATCAGTTCCAGACAGAGCTGGAAAATCAGGAAGAGCCGGAAGCACATCGACTGTCCAAATCGCTGGAGCGGTTCGTATCCGGCAGTCTGGACCTGTTTGCCCATGAGACGAACGTGGATATCCGCAACCGTGTCGTGAACTTTGACGTATCCGGATTGCCATCTTCCATACAGACAGCCGGGTATCTGGTCATCCTGGATCACATCATGAACCGGCTGATCGAAAACCGTCGGAAAGGGATCGCGACACATGTCTTCGTGGACGAATTTCATATCCTGCTGGCCAATCCTTCGGGCGCCGACTATGTGGCCAAACTGGTCAAGATCGGACGAAAATACAACGCCTTCATCACAGTCATCACACAGAACATATCGGACGTTTACGACAAGGAGGCCGGACGTAAGATCCTCGGCAATGCCGAATTTGCGATGATCCTGAGGCAGAAGGCGACAGACCGGGAGATGATCCAGCAGATCTACGATATTTCAGATTCGGAAGCCAGATTTTTCTCGGGAGATGCCAGACAGGGACAGGGGATCATCGTCTATGGTTCGGACAAAATACCGTTTTCCAATCCGGTCCCCAGAAACACAAGGATCTATCAGCTGAACAACACAGACCGCCTGCAGACCTCCCGATAGAGGTTTCAGCCTGGACCGGCGCCCCACCAAAGTGGACCGGCACCCCACCAAAGTGGACAGGCTCCACACCGTAGTGGACAAGGACCCCACCGAAGTGGACAGGCTCCACACCGTAGTGGACCAGTACCCCATCGAAGTGGACAGGCTCCACGCCAAAGTGGACAATCTCCACACTGCAGGTGGACCAGTACCCCACCGAAAGTGGACAGCCTCCCCACCGAAACTGGACAAGGTCCCCACCGTCACAGGCCTCAGGCCCACTGTTCATGGGGGTTTGAGCGGAATCGTAAACTAATAAAAAGAATAAAACTATAAAACTATATATAGACCTGTCACAGACCAATGGTCATGGAGATGGAATGAACAAACTGAATAAACAGACACCGATGGTCATCAAAAGCAATATCCTGGCGGATATGATCCTGGATCAGCTGTCACTCAAGCTGGAGACACTGAAACTGCTGGATGTATTTCTGAGCCGGATCGATACCAGGGCCATCAAAAAGACAAACGAGGAACTGAAAAACCAGCTCGTTGCCGGAGGCTTATCCCCCGAAGAAGCAGAAGAACAGTCCAGATATTTCGGAATCAAATACATAGACGCCTACGTGGAAGCCGCAACAGTCACATTGACCCGGCCTCAGCTTGCAGCGATGCTGGGAGTCAGCCGGATCCGTGCAGACCGCATGGAAGACTACTGTTCCATGCTGAATGCGAAAGTCATCTGCGGATACAGGCCAGATGGCAGTTTCAAGCGGGTCGTCCTTTTTCCCGTATCCAGCTATGACAAGGAAACAGATATCATCAAACTTACCTGCAACGTCATGGATGAAGATCTGAGACGCTGCTTTTTTGATGTTGTGGACAGCAGGGAGCGTAGGGGCTTCGAATACATGAAGTACCAGCTCAAGGACATCACGGAGATGAAGACCCTGAATGCTGCCAGGCTGCAGATCTATGTCCGAAGGAATCTGTACCGAAAGTCATGGACGATCGATGTGGAAGATCTGCAGTCCATCATCAACAGAAAGAAGCAGTCTGCCAAAGACTTCCACAGAGATACCCTGAAGCCTGCCGTTGCACAGATCAATGAACATACGGACCTGGTGCTTGAAGTCGAACCGGTCCTGGTCAGGAGGCAGCTGAAGCAGTTCCGGTTCACGTGCAGCGAAGACCGTAAATCTGCGGACTCTGAGGCCGCACAGACAGATGTGCCGGAGAAGAAAACATATGGGTATTTTCAAAATGTTTTCCTCACGGAAGAAGAACTGTCTCTTTGCAGACAGTCATGGTCAGACTGGGAAGAGCGTATAGAGGAGCTGAGTAACTACAAGGAACGCAGTGGTAAACAGTACAACTCGGACTTTGCTGCCTTGAGAAATTTTGACCGCCGAAAATCAAAGGACTCTGCATCCCATGGAAATGCAGGTTCCGGCAGCGTCTTCAGCGGGAAACTGCCTGACTGGTATGCAGACCATGGCCGGGGATTTGAAAGCGAGTCTGAACGACAGGATATGCTCCGTCAGATCGAGGAGATCAAACGGAACTGGCCGGTCGGTGGTCAAACAGCGAACGATGAAGATGAAAGCCGGGATGATGAAGATTGAAGAAGGTCATCCAGGGCTGACAGTCAAAATCGGAAAAGGCTGAAAAGCACACCGATGCTTTTCAGCTGGAAGGAGGTGAGTGATGAAAGACCAGAGAGAAGAAAAAGAACAGAGGGAATCTGCCAGGACATTGGATGAATCCGGAAGAAAGGTCCTGACCGGTGTCCGCAGCCATGGTCAGACGATCGAATCCCTGGCTGCTCATGCTGTATCCATAGAGCAGAGATCGGAAGCCGGCAGAAACACTATCACGACCCAGGCATCCAGGACTGAATCGAAAGACGTGGAAACTGGCCGCATCAAAGCACAGGAAAAAGGGCAGATCAGAACAGAAAGATCTACTGGAAAAAACACAGATACCGTAACAGCAGTGAAGACAGGAATGAGATACGCGGAGTCCAGCAAGACAAATCGAAAGGCCTCCGCAGTCATCCGAAGAGTCCTGAAAAGTGAACATACTTCCGGGACTTCGGCCATCAAATCGGAGGACTCTGCTGATTATCCTGCTTCGTGCATCCGTACTGCGGTTACAGATTTCCCTGATCAAACGAACCGTCTCGTTAAGAGCGAGCGAGCAGAGACAGCAACAGCCCTGGCACAACAGGTCCTGGCCAGAAATGCGAGAAGGAATGGCCGGAACCGCAGTTCATTTAAGCGACATCGTGATACATCCGGCTCAGTCTCACAGGGAGCCCCTACAGGGACGGCAGGATTCGTCAAAGCCGGAAAAGCCATGAAGACCGCGGGCAGTATTGGACTGGCGGCTAATACTGTTGCCAGACGTGTGGCTGCTGGACCGGAAGATGGGGTGGGATTCGATGATGTGACTGCTCCGATCCGGACTAAGGCTAACCGCCTGATCCGGAAAGGGGCCACGAAAGTGGCAGGCAAGTCAGCCAGGGCTGTGGGAAAGACCGGCAGAAAGGCTGTGAGATACAAAACGGCCAGCACGATCGCCAGAGGGCTCAAGGCTGCAGGAAAATCGGTCATGGTGGCTGTCAAGGCCAGTCTTGCAGCTCTGAAAAGTCTTGTGGCTCTTCTCTGGCCCTACCTGCTTCCTGTACTGGGCGGTGGTCTTGCGTTTATCCTGGTTATCGCTGTGATATGCACCGGAGGAGCTGCACGGGAGAACTCTTCCCTTTGCGGAGTCGGAAGCGATGGTACGAAGGAAGGCAATGCACAGGCCATCTGGTCCTACGTCATCTCCAAAGGTGTGACACCGGAATGTGCTGCAGGGATCCTGGGCAATCTGGAAAGAGAGTCGCAGCTGGATCCTGCAGCGGTGGAAGAAGGGTCCGGGGAAGGTCACGGACTTGTCCAGTGGTCCTTTGGCCGCCGTGAGCAGCTGCTGAAGGCTGCGAGTGAAAAGGGCGTTGACTGGACCGATCTGCGATTCCAGCTGGACTTCATGTATGACGAAGCTCTGAAGCCCGGAACCTACTACCACGGCCTTCTGAAAAACGAAGGTTTTTTTGATGCTGAAACTCCCCTGGAAGCTGCCGTGATCTGGCACGACAAGTATGAAGTCAGTGCCGATCCTCCAGAGACCGTGCGCCGGATTAGAGGCGGATATGCCGAATCCTGGTATACCAAGCTCAAAGGTACAGATCCTGACAAGGGCCTGTACACAGACCGGGTCGTCTGGATCGGAGATTCCAGGACGGAAGGAATGAAGAATACCGTCGATGTGAAAAGCGACACCGTCATCGCGAAAAGCGGAGCCGGTTACAGCTGGTTCGAGCAGACAGGGGTCCCGGAGGCAACAGCAGCCCTCAAGAAAGGGGACACCATCGTCATCAATATGGGTGTGAATGATCTGCACAACAATATGAAATATGTGGCGAAGATCCATGAGATGTCTACCGGAGACTGGAAAGACCACAAGATCTGCTTCATGAGCGTGAATCCCGTGGATGATTCCAAAAGCAGCTATGCGAAAAACAATCTGATCGATAACTTCAACGCATCCATGAAGAAGGGACTGAACCCCGGGATCAAGTATCTGGATACCAACAAGAGCCTCGAATGGGACTATTTCGATGCAGAAGGACTCCATTACGACAGGGATACCTATCAGCGGATCTGGGACAAGGTGCATGGGGTCCTGACGCCACAGAACAGCGTGTGCGGATCATGGGGCACCGGGTCTGTCTCGGGGATCCCGGATTTTTCGAAAAAGCATTTCTGGTCCAGCCCCCTTAACTCCTATCCAATGGGGCAATGCACCTGGTATGCAGCAGGGGCAGCTCTGGCGATATATGGAGAACTTGATGGCTGGAACATGCTGGGCGACGGGAATATGTGGGTGGACAGCATCCTGTCCCGGTATCCTGATAGGTTCAGCTATGGAGCGGTGAATTCTGTCCCGAAAGCGGGATCGATTTTTTCGGCCACCAGCACCAATCACGTGGGAGTGATCCTGCAGGTGGACGGGGATATGGTGACCTATTTCGATGGTAACAATAATGGGTTCACGGATTCATGGGATGTGGCGGTCTCAAATGCCGAATGGCAGATAGCGACCGTGAGCCTGGAACAGCTTCATAGCCTGTACAGGCCGAAATACGCTAATCCTATCGAGGATGTAACGAAAGTGGCGAAGCAATGATAAAAAGGAAAAGCGAAAGGAAGCGTCTGATCATTATGGTCATTCTGTTTCTGGTTGTCCTTTTGGCCTGCATGACGATGAAAGTCTGGATCTGGAGGGAGTCTCATCCTCCGGTCAGCATGACTGTGGATCTGACAAAGGATCTGGTCATGGAATTCAAGGGTGCAGACGGAAACGGGACAGTCGAAATCATCAAAAATCCGGTCACTGTCACCGGACCGGATGAGTGGGATGAGCTGGATCGGTGGCTGGAGAACCTGGACTATGAGATCCAGCCCGATGCAGCTCTGTCTAACGGGGATACAGTCACAGTGAGGGTGCAGTATGATGAGCAACTGGCTGCTCATCTGGGCATAGAAGTTCAAAACAGTGAAAAAAGATTAACTGTCGAGCATTTAGTGAACGATAAAAGCATTCAAACAGGCAAAAACTCACAGGATATGGATGTTGAAATTATTGATGGGATCGAAGTTCCCGTCGCCTGGGGCCTGGATGAAGAGGCGAAGCTGGAATATGTCCAGGGTCAGAAAAAAGCACAGCAGATAGTTGTGCCTGATGCCGAGGAAACGCAGGATGACCCGGCAAAGACCATTGAATGGTTGAAGGGAACAGGAACTGAAAAAGTCCCGGAAATGGTTTTCAGTAACTATGGCTCCGCTCTGGAACATGGATTGTCAGGTTCCGAAGAATTCAGGATCGAAACGCAGACTACCGATGGCAGCCTGCGCTATAAAGTCGTAACAAGGAACTGACCCCTTTGACGAAGCAGTCCCTGATGGTAAAATGAATCTGTAAAAGCGGTGCATCTCCACCTTATCCAAAGCGAGAGCAGAACAGGCGGTGCATCTCCACCTTATCCCAAGAGAGAGTCAAAAAAGCGGTGCATCTCCACCTCATCCAAAAAGAGAGCTGAACAAGCGGTGTATCTCCACCTTACCCAAAGAGAGAGCAAAACAAGCGGCCAGAGTCACATCGATTCTGGCCTTTTGATTTGTCTGATCATGGGATCAAATGTTCATTTTTCCTCCACAAAACTGTGGAGTTTTTTCATGGAGAAATTGTCAATGTGGGAATTGAGAGACGATCAGATCTGTTTTGTGAATATAAAAAACGAATACCTCGAATACCTCAACCGAAATGGGGACAGCCGTGTTCCGGTTGAGCACAGTGAACAGGGTCGAAGAAAGAGGCCTTACATAGGGATCCTGCTCACAGGCAGCCTGGGTATGGACTATGTCCTTCCATTGACCTCACCTAAGCCAAAGCATCAGCGTATGCGATCTTCCTTGGATTTCCATAGACTGGACAGTGGAAAACTGGGAGCAGTCAACATCAACGATATGATCCCGGTCCTGGACGATAGCGACTATACCGTGATCGATCTGGACGGAATGCTGCGTCGACACCTGAACACGGCGGACCGGAAGTACTATTACCTTCTGGAAAAGCAGAGAACATGGATAGAAAAGAATGATCAGTGCAGGGTGCTGCAGCAGAAAGCCGGAAAGCTTCATAAGAAGTACTGTAACGGTTCCCTGAACAGGCATATTGCCTCCAGATGTGTGGATTTCCCGAAAGTGGAAGCAGCTGCAAAACAGTACCATGAACGATTCATGGATGCCGAACTGGACCTGGATCTCTGGGCTGAAGAGGAAATAGAGAAGTGACAGAAAAAGAGTGGCCAAAATTGCCCACTCGAAAGAATAGAAAGGAAATGGATGCAGAAAAGAAAGTCGAAGGAGAGCTGGCATGCCGCAAAAGTCAGGCAGGATATCCTTTCCCGGATCGATTTGATAGATGTCCTGGATCATTACGGGATCAGCTATGAGCAGGGAAAAGGCAAAGGTGTCTCGTGTCTTTGCCCATTCCATGATGATCACCGGCCATCCATGAATGTCTTTGCCGGGAAAGAGACCAAAAACCTGGAGTTTTACAAGTGCTTTTCCTGCGGAGCAGGAGGAGACCTGTTCAAGTTCGTTGCGAAATACGAAGAAAAATACAATCACAGGAAACTGAATCATGTGCAGACCTTGAACCACATAGTAAGGATGATGGAACTGGATCCTGAGATCCTTCCATATGTGGAAGCCAGGAAGGAAAGCAGGGAAAACCCGGAAAAGACCGAAGGCAGAGCGCTGGCAGAAAAATTCCAGAGAGCGGCTGAGATGAGAAGATACACCGAAGAAGGAAAACAGGCCATCGAGAAGATCATTCCGGACGACAGAACCGGTATCGCAGATGAATTCCATATCGGGTACTGGGAAAACGATGCCCATCGCTGGGAAGAGTTCGCGAAGCAGTCCGGCCATACGATGGACGACTGCAGGAAGATCGGTCTGGTCTTTTCCAAAGACGGCAGATGGATCATGCCCTATGCCGGAAAAGTCGTGATCCCGGTGACTGACCGATTTGGAAGGGTGATCAGTTTCATAGGCAGGAGTGATGATCCCAAATCCGGTCATCCCAAATATGTGATGCCCTTCAGGACGATTTTCGGTCACATCCGGACGAACCTGTTCAATTATCACGGGGCGCTGCCCTACATGAAAAATGGACGTGTCTACGTATTCGAGGGTGTGGAAAATGTCCTCAATGCGCAGAAGCTGGACATGAAAAATTCTGTGGCCACTCTGGGAACCGGCTTGACGAAGACACAGATCCGACTGTTGAAACAGGATGCTGTTACGCCTGTGATGGTCTTTGACAGAGAAACCACAATGGATGAACGGATCCGCGCTCTGTTGTTTATGAAGGAACAGAAGATGCCCGGACTGGTCCTGGAGCTTGAAAAACTGCCTGCTGCCTTCCAGGGTTGCAGCAGCATCCGGGAGCTCGTTGCAGCCGGATGCAGCAGAGAGGACCTAGACAGGTGTGTCGTGGAAGCAGAGGAATATCTTCTTCAGCAGTTCGTTGAGCGCGGGATCGATCCGAATGAGAAAGATCCTCGCAGGATAGCTGGTTTTGTCCGAAAGCTGAACGGATCCGGAGTCGTTGAGACCGACAGAGAATTCATTCGCTGCTGTGAGCTGATTGGTGCAAAGGCTGGATATCCATTCGATGAGGTGGTGGAGATGGTCGAGAATCCAGATTCGTACCTCAGCAGAAAGGAACAGGAATCCCGGCTGACTGATCCGGAGCAGCTCAGGAAGATCGACATCGATGAGATCGCAGATAACCTGGACCACATGCAAAAGCATGATCCAATAGCGGCAGGAAGGACCATGGAGAAACTCCATATGATTTATACCGTCGCCTTTGGTGATGAGAGGGAGATGGAGTTGTGACAGACCGGTTTGATACTGCGATCGATGCAGGAGGATATACATCCCAACAGCTGCTGAAGGCCCTTGAAGCTGTCCGGATCATCAGTGCAGAGAATCTGAAAACAGATGCTGCTGTGAAGGACTATTGCCAAAAACGCAGTATCCCCATGGAGATATTGACCGAACTGGACTTTGGCAGTATCCCGGCACCGAAGATCCTGTCAGAAAAGATGAAAGCGATGGGAGCAGATCCGGGATGCCTGCACGTCCTTGGACTGCTCAATGGCTGCAGGACCTCTGTCCTGACCAGCCGGCTGACAATCCCCATCATGGACAGTGCAGGAAATGTCGTGGCTTTTTCTGGACGGGCACTGAAAGATGACGTGAAACCGAAATACCTGAATACCAGTACATCTCCGGTGTTCGAAAAAAGGAAGATCCTATATGGGCTGGACCGCTGCAGTAAGACGGCAAAAGGCAATGACCTGATCCTGGTCGAAGGATTCATGGATGTCGTCGGTGCCCGAATCGTCGGAGTGCAGAATTGTGCTGCGACCATGGGGACATCGCTGACAGTAGAGCAGACAGCTCTGATCCGGGATCTTGGCTGTACGGTCACGATGGTCTATGACAATGATGATGCGGGAAGGCTTGGCATGTGCAGGGCTGTCCGGATGCTGACAAAGCAGGGGATCCCGGTGTCTGTCATCAGTCTGAGTGATCTGGACAGGCAATTTGTGAAGGATGAGAAGGCTGCGCACAAGGACCTGATGGACTATGCGAGACTCGGAGTAAAAGCCGGTGATCTGGCGCAGATCACGGAACCTGGACTGGCCTTTCTGTTTCGGGAGAGTCATTTTCAGGCCCCAGTTCAGGATTCCCGACAGTTTTGCAGTATCCTGCAGTCGGCAAGGGAGGACCTCAAGCTGCCCGGATCACGGACAGCTTTCCTGGGCGTGGCTGTTAGGAACTCTCCATTCACACAGGATCAGATCCTGTGTCTTTGCAGAAATGAAACACTGGATCTGTCCGGGAAAACTGTGAAGGCTGCAAAAGACAAAAAAGATCCGGTCCTCAAAGAACAGGACATCGTTCGCTGGTTCATGCAGGCAGCTGTGGAGAAGGGACCGAATGAATGTAAAAAGGTCCTGGACCAATTGGAGCAGACACTGTCTCAGGGTAGGTCCCAGACATGGGACAGAGACATAGATCACGATCACTGAACCTGATGACAAGCACATCATCCGATCGTATTTGCGGGCAGCCATATATGCTGCCTTTTTTGATTGAAAGGAAAGGGAAAGAGAATGCAGGCGAAACAGGATTTTGATGAAACCACCCGTAGAATGACGATCCTGATGCGGTTATCACGCATCGCAACACAGTATGGCGTCAAAGGTGGAACGGGCCTGTGGCATTGGTATGTGAAGCAGTTTCAGGACCCGGAAAAAGGACTGAAGAATGATGGACTAGCGAACGACACCGGGGAGCTGGAGGGTTTCTATGACGAAAAAGCCATGCTGCGGGTCACGGAGAAGCTGGAACAGGAGGGGATACTTTGCTCTGTGCAGGAAGTGGACCAAAACGGCACAGTAAAAGAGGGAGCCGCCCCTCATTTCATCCAGCAGCATCAGCGGAAGCTGATCAGAAAGCTTCAGAAACTGGATGACAGGGCACGAAGGAACCCGAAGAAGCATCCGGTCTATGTGGATCGGGCGATGAAGCTCAATCTCCGGGCCAAGATACAGGCGAACCGCATGCAGCAGGCTGCCGATCTGACAGACGGGATCCCGGTCGTGGGCAAGCTGCTGCAGGACTCTGCAGACAGGAAACGGAGCCGTTGCGATCCGGATCCGGATACCCGGTATGTGATACGGACCAACAGCTCCAAGACAGCCAGAGCTGAACAGATCGCGTTAAAAACGATGGAAACTGAACCGCTGCTCAAACAGGAGCTGGGATTTTACCAGCCGCCCGAGATCGTTCATATATCAAGTGCGGAAAAAAAGATTCTGGAAGAACAGGAGATCACCGCAGCCTTCATGAAGGAACATCCGGAGCTGCCCTATGGATCGGAGAAGCGGCTCAATATGGACAACATGATCACCTATCAGATGGACATCGACCGGTTCCTGCCTCATCGGGACATGCTGATGGAATACGGGATCCGGCATACTGCCAAAGTCACAGGTGATCAGGTGGAATTGACGGTGCCACTGAAGGACAGGCAGCAGGTGGAGATGCTGACCCTTGTCAATGGAGGAGTCGTACATGGGATCAGCGAGATGAAATGGCGAAACAGGGACCGGAACAGACGGGAACGTGTGATGACCATCGAGCCGATGGATCCGTCCATGACCCTGGACAAGACACTCATCAACGACATCTGCGAAAGACTGGGCGAAAACCGAATCGAATTTATGGTCATGTCCGATGGGAATGGCGATTACAGGGCGCTTTCCTACGATTCCAAAACCTCATCAAGGGTCTGCGGGATCATGTCGGCCGTACTTCAAAAAAAAACGGAATTGTCGCCTGGATCCAGCAGAGAAAAGGAGCTGTCAGCTCAGATGGACAGCCTGCAGAGCAAAAACCGGGGAAAGCACGAAAACTCCGGGGCCTTGGATCTTGAGCAGTATGTCCAGATCCTGTCCGTCAACCCTGAAGAGAAAAAGAAGGATCTCGAATCCAGGTTTCTCGTATTTGAACAGGCAGACATGGATCTTGCCATGGAGCAGGTGTAGCCATGCATAAAGTCAAAAATGACAAAAAGTCCGGATGGACCGGATGGCTGCTGTTTACTGTCGGTGGCTGGTCGGGACTTCAGCTGGGGACATTGGCTGCAGAAAACGGCGGGAAACTCAGTCTGGACGTGCTTTCTCAGAGTGCAGACCGGATCTTTTCCCTTACGATGCCCCGAGTGACCATGCAGACTCTTGGCTATGGATTCTTCCTGGGCGTCTTTGCCTGGATAATCTGGGAAACGCTCAGCAGCAGGCAGCACCGTAACCTGCAGCAGCATGCCTATGGATCTGCAGCTTGGAATGATTCAGACTACACCAGAAAGATCAGGGACAAGGATCCTTTGAAAAACTGGATCTTCACAGCATCCGAGATCGTCAGTATGGATATGGCCAAAACAGGACGGAACCGGAACTGCTGCATCATTGGCAGGCCAGGGACCGGAAAATCCCGGTATTGGCTCACTCCGAATATCCTGAATGCCGGGGATGAGACTCTGATCGTCACTGATCCCAAAGAGGAGCTGCTGAAGTCGCTGGGGCAGTCGCTAAAAATGAAGGGCTTCGATATCCGGGTCCTGAACCTCAAGAGCAAGTGGCGCTCCGACCACTATAATCCGCTCATGTACATACGGAAAGTCCCCCGTGAAGCGCTCATGCTAGATTTGGAAGGATCCGACAGCAGAGAAGAGGAGCTGAAACGGCTGGAGGAAGAAGGCCGCAACATAGCGGAAGATGATGTCATGTCGATGATCAACGCCATCATGGCAAACACCAAATCAGACACCATCGACTCGAACACAGGTGATCCATTCTGGGAAAAGGCGGAAATGGTGTTTTTGCAGGCACTCTTCTACTACGTGTTTTTCTGCAAACCAAAAAACGAGCAGAACATGGAGACCGTCCTGGAGTTGATCCGGATGGGGGAGCCGGATCAGAAAGGGATCTCCGGGCTGAACCGGATCTTCGATGAATGGGCAGCAAGGGATCCCAACAACATCGGGGTAAAGCAGTGGAAGCATTTCCAGATCTCTGCCAAATCGCCGAAGATGATGAGTACCATCATCATGACCGCATCTGCCCGGCTGGCGCCGTTCAATATGGCGGAGATCCGCAACCTGGTCACAGACGACACCATGGAGCTGGACCGCATCGGAAAGCCCATATACCTGAAAGATGAAGACGGACGGCGAAAGGATGGCAAGGTCGCCTATTTCATCGTGACCAACCCGAATGACTCCACCTTCAACTTCATGGCGGCGCTGATGTACACACAGATCTTCAACATGATTGACCGCAATGCGGAGGAGAATGGCGGTGCTCTGGCAACACCCTGCAACGTCTGGATGGATGAATTCAGACAGCTGGGAACCATCCCACGGTTCCTGGAAAACTGGGCCTATGTGCGTGGCCTGAACTGTGGGATCACTGTCATCCTCCAGTCGCTGTCTCAGTTCAAGAAGATCTACAAAGATGAGTGGGAAACCGGACTGGACTGCTGCGACTACACGCTGTTTCTGGGGTCCAGGTCCAAGGAAACACTGGAATACATGTCGAGTCTGCTGGGCAAGCAGACACTGGCTGTCATGAATGATTCCCGTACTTTCGCGAGGCAGGGATCCACATCCAAATCCTGGCAGGTCTATGGCCGGGAGCTGGCGACGATCGACGAACTGGCGGAGATGCCGAAAGGATACGGGATCCTCCAGATGAGCGGAGCCAAACCTTTCTATTCCAAACTGTATGAGCTGGAGAAGGACCCTATGCACAGATTCATGTGGGAACCCTGGACCGAGAACCGGGGAAACAGGGATCCGGACTTCAGGAAGACGATGGAATGGCAGGAAAATCACGAACGGCTGTATGACCATCTGGCGGAAATGGAAAAGCCGGAAAACGATGTCCGTCTTCAAAAACTCGAACAGGATCTGAAAGAGGAAATGGCCAGATCCGGACTGAAAGTCTCGTTCCATTCTCCGCAGACAGAAAGGACAGTGACATGGCTCTGACCGCATGGGAGATGGAAGTCCTGAAAAATGCCAGGAAAAAGAAGCTCCAAAAGGCACGACGGATCCTTCTTTACGTTTGCATAGCTGCACTGGTCACGGCCATTGCCATTGTCCTGACGGCCCTGCCGGCCACGGACACCGTGGATACCGTCACCGTCAGCGAGACGCCGGAAGAACCGGTCAATGAAGCATCTGTTGCACCGGCAAGACTGACCCTGAAGCTTACACAGGAGTCTATAGAGCTGGAGAAGGGAGATCCCATCGACTATCTGTCCTATGTCGAGGAAGCCCTGATCAACGGAGAAGACCATCGCGATCAGGTCCAGTATTCGGAGATATCTACAGAAACGACAGGCGAATTTTCTGTGGTCTACCGGCTTAGACCTGAAAACGGCCTGGTCATGACTAGGATCCTCAGGGTACTGATCACAGAACCCGAAATGGAAGAAGCGGGAAATGAACAGGCAGCTGAAGCAAAGACGCCAAAAGAAGAAGGAGTGGTTCAGCAGACCGCACCGGTACAGCAGGAAACCACTGTACTCCCACAGGACCCGGCTGCGCAGACTGCGCCAGCACCACAGCAGCCGGTACAGCCGGTCAGACCCACCCTGCAGCCATATACGAAGCAGTTTTTATTCTCTGCCGGATATGACATGTCCAACGTGGAAACAGCCTGTTCGGCAGAAGGAAGCGCATCCGGCCTGTCATGGAGCTGTGAACCGCTCCGCGATGGCGAAGGGATCATCCTGGGCATGGAACTAAGGACCTACTGAGGAGGAACATGAAAGACTACAAAGACGAAATAGAAACCAGGCAGCTGCAGGAAGACCCGATCCGGCAGATCATCCGGAAAGCCGATCGTGAGGGGACTGTACTGGATGGATGCAGCTGGCCGCTGACCAGCGACAGGGAAGTGAACGAGTATCTGAGGATGGCGGCTGGGATGCATACAGGAGACAAAGGGCTGGATTCCATGAATTCGGCCCTTTCTGTCTACCCGATGCGGTTCGATGAGGTGTTCCAGGCAGGCATGGATGTCTACAGAGAACAGCTGCAGCTTTTTCTGGAAAGACAGACTGTCAAAGAACACAAAGATCCAAACAGAGAGCTGGACAGACCGCGGATGGAGGACAAGTATATCCCGCATACCATCGAAGCCGGTATGGACCACTATCTGTCCAGTGATGAGGAGATCGAAGAAATGTATGAAAGGTAAGGGAACATGACAAGCAGAAAACCCAACGGAGTCGTCAAGACTGTGTATGACAACGTGAGGAAACTCGAGAAGGAAAAGAACAGGATCACAGAGCAGAAAGCTGTCCTGGACCGGCAGGACCAGGAGGTCACAGAGAAGCTCACAGTGTGGAAGACCAAGCAGAAAAAACTGGAGAAAATCTTCGCGGAAGTGGAGGAAATGATCGACCTGGATGGAAAAGAGACATCAGTTCCGGTACTGGAGGAGGATGTCCATGGCTGACCAGTACATGACCTTCGATACTGTACCTGACGACAGGTTCCCCGAACCAGTCGATCCCGGACTGTATGCCATGGAGGATATCCCATCAACGGAGGCTCCGGAGAATGAGTTATCTGTGGAAGAACTGGCGGCTGTCTCTGGCATTCCGCTGGAACTGGAAGCGGTGGCCGGGTACACAGAACCAAAGGCGCAGACTCCCGTCCCTGAGCCGGAGCTGCCTGGTCTGCGGATACCGGAAGTCTATGTGGAGTTTGACCGCCGGAAAATCCTGCGCTATCTGGAGGCTCTTGAGATCGGATCCAGAGAGGATGAACCGTTCACCAGACTACTGGAGGATGTGACACAGCATATCCTGCCTGCAGCAAGAATCCTGAAGAAGAATCAGAAGGAATTGGAGACCATGGAGCTCACGATCCGCAGAGAAGAGAAGCTGCTGACGGAAGACGAGAACCGTGATTTTGAAGAATTCGCTGTTGCTGTGACAGAGCAGATCACATCATTCAATGAGCATTTCCAGAGCGCAAAGAAAAGCCTGGATGTCCTTGCGGAAGCTGGACTCCAGCGTCTGCAGAGCGATGGAAAATATGTCGCAGGCCTGGTTGGAAAGTGTGGAAATGATCTGTCCAGTGCGGCTGGCTCCCTGTCGGTCATCACCAGGCTGCAGCAGAACTTCGCGAATCAGCAGAAGACTCGTCTGAAGGTGATTGAAGATGCAGCCAGACTCAAAACGATGAAGACAGATTCCGATATCAAACGGGAATTCATCGCGGCAGCGTGCATCAAAAAGACCGAGAAGGTGACGAAACGCATCAGCAAGGTCGAAAAAAACCTTGCGATGCGGACTGCGAAAAGAGAAAAGAGAGTGCTGGATAAACTCTCTTCCCTGCGGGAACAGACAGCAGATCTGGAAACCGAGACCGTCTTAGAGGAGCAGTTTGAAAAGGACCAGCCTCAACCAGGAGCTGATGCGAATAAAACGCAGCTGGAAGAAACCGTAGAAAGCGGTGAATCAACGGCAGCAATCTGGCCAGAAAAGATCCGGAATTTCTTCCGTGATCTGTTTACTCTGGAGGACAGGACAGAGAAACAGGAAGTATATCCAGGAGAGCGTGAATCGGATCCTGAGCAGAAAGAAGAAGCGGTGGAAGAAGAAAACAGGAAGGACGAGCCTGTCCCTGAAGAGGAAACGCGGGAAGAAGCAGAACTGTCTGCAGAGCGCGAAGGTGATCCTGAGATGATGCAGCCGGCAGACGAAGAACGTACAGAAGTGCCTGAAGGACTGGATGAAGCCGAGGCAAATGAAGAACAGGAAGCAGACGAAGAAATGGAAAAGGAACTATAAAATGGCCCGCAGAAAAAAGAAGCGGCTCGACGATTTTGGAGAAAAGATCGGGGGTGCACGGAAGGATGTTTACCTGAACCGAGGAATGACAGTGGAAGAGCTGGCGGTTCTGGATCCGGAGATCCTGCAGCGCGAGCTCAACAAAAAAACACTCTGGCCAAAACCGGATTACGCGCAGATGGTCGAGAGAGGCATGGATATATCACTGGTGTATGCGATCAAGCGGATGCGGGACATCGTCCCGGCACAGCCGTTCGTTTCGCGAGATCTAAACACAGACAAGGATACGGGCAAGCTGATCCGCACAATGCTGTATCACGATTACATGCAGTATCTGAACTTCATGAAGGAAGCGGCTGAGTCGATCACTGACAAGTCACAGTTCAGGGAGTTCCTGAAACAGCACCGGGAACAATACATGACCTGTGTGAATGAAAAGACCGATGAATATGTCATGAGGGAGCGGTATGCTTCCTTTTTTCGGAACGGAAAGACAGCCAATCTGACAAAAGTCCTGAAGCAGCTAGATGCATCCGGTTTCGAATGGGGATTCAGATTCCATTCCGTCTCCGATGATGAACGCGTCATGACAGACATCACACAGTTTCAAAAGGAGATCATCATGAAGCAGTTCTGCTTCACGGAGGAGATGAAGGCCATGACACACTGCCAGGTGTTCTGCTATGACCCGGTGGAAGATATCCTGCCGGAGGTCTACTGGATTGACAAAGGAGTGATGCCCAACCTCTTTGCAATCACGCAGGAGGACTTCATCACCAAGGCGTGCTGGGAAACCGGGATCGGCCTGTACGACATCCAGGAGGACACCTATATTCTGTACGACGCACGGGAACAGAAGATCCTGGGACTCAATTACAGGACCCCTCAGCAGGCCGTAGCTGAACGTGTGATGCAGTACGAAGAGGAAAAGGAAAAGGTGCAGCTGAGCATCACCAGGGCCAGAAACAAGGAGTCCTGGGTCCCGCCTGTGATCTCCCATCCAGTTCGGACCGGACAGGATTACCGCCATGGAATGGACGCAAAAGAAAAGGATTTCCTGTCGGATCTTGGCATGATCGCCGGTGAATTCGGAAACGCTTTGCCGCAGCAGGAACGGCATTTCCATCTCAACCGCTGTTACGACAGCTTCCAGGACCTGGCACACATCCTGAATGTGGATCCCCGGTCCATGGGACTGGGGGATCAGCTGGCCATCGGGTTTGCCAGTCGTGGCGTGGGTGGTCCGGGGGCGGGGGCAGCACATTACGAACCGGGATTCAACGTGATCAACCTGACGCGTAAACATGGACCGGGTTGTCTTGCTCATGAGTGGGCCCACGCATTGGACAACTATATCGGCCGGACCCTGGATCTGAATACACCGGGAAAGGTATCTTCCTATGCCTCCGTCAACTATCAGGATCCGGATTGTCCCAAGTCCATCAGAGACCTCATGGACTTCATCGAGCATTCGGATTACAAGAAAAACTCTCAGATATTCAACACTCTTTTCTATAAAAGCGGGACCGATTACTGGCACACCGAAAATGAACTGTTTGCCAGAGCGTTCGACTGCTACGTGAAAGACCGGCTCTCAGAGTTGGGCATGACAAACGACTATCTCACGTACAATGCGGATTCTTTCAGTGTCCCGTATCAGAAAGAAGAGAACGACATAGATATCCTTGTTGCCTTTCCCGTAGGCCAGGAACGCGAGCAGATCAATCTGTATTTCGACACCATGGTCAGGGAGATCTCGGAAAAAGGGATCCTGCATGAAGCGGAATTTGAAACAAAATCAGTGGAAGATAAGGCCGAAGCCGTATTGCCTGAAACACAGTCCTGGGAACCTGTTGAAATGACAGAAGACGGAGAACGCTACTACAACGAGCCGCTGTTTGACTTTGAATACGAGATGTAGGAGATGAAAATGAACGATATGATGCGATGCACAGAACTGACTGCCACTGCAATGCTTGCCGGTATCTTCGAAAAACTTGGCCACCCGGTGTATGAACTGGAAGCGTCCATGGATACATCGAAACCCTGCTGGCTTCGATTCACCGTATCCCCTGGCACTGAGGAAGCCGGTCCAAAGATCCTAGAGAACGATATTGGCCTGCTGTACATCAGCCGACTGATCAGAGATTTCTCCGACCTTTCTCTGGAGCAGTTTGACTTCCTTGAATGCCTGTACAAGGCACGGTATCCGCAGGATATGAGCAGCAATCCTTTCTCACAATATGTCCTGGAGTGGCAGGAAGAACATGATGGAGAGACAGAACTGGATGTGATCCCTCCCAGTGTCAGGGACTATATCCTGGAGAACGACTACATCAACTCACTCGTGATCCATGACCTGTTCACGGACACCTGCCTCACGCTGGACTGTGAGCAATACAGAGATCCGGAGTCTGAGGACAGCCAGTCAGCGCAGGCAAGAGTCTCACCACTTGTGGATCTGCTGCCGATCCTTGAAAGGAAAACACGCTTCGATGTTGTCGTTGATCTGGATGCTCTACGGCAAAGAAACGACCTCCCTTATGACCAGCAGACGTTCCAGACGCTGATGGCTGCTCTGATGTATGCCTGCGATGCAGATGACAGAAGGATGGTCCAGTCACTGATGGATGTGCTCCGCCCAACTGCCGAACAAAAGAGGATGCAAAGAAACCATTCCTGTTGGTAATGAAGAACTGGACAGCAGCCAGATCCATAACGCACCCGACAGGTATGGAAGTTGTCGACATAAAACGATAATCCAACAGGTCAGATTAATATCGACATGTCGATATAAAGTGATAAATAAATAATTCCGGATAATATCGACATTATACATAAATAAAGCGTAAAATGATTATATAGGTAAAACTCATGATGATAGGAGAGACGGAGGCGAAGATGCCTGAACAGATGAGAGACATTCTGGAGCTGGCAAGGGAACACGGACTGACCCGGGACCAGCTGTATCGGATGAAGCGGAACCTGATCGCCAAGCACGGAGAGGATGACTGGCTGCATGGACATTATCCAAAAAGCGGCAGGATGAAGATCATGGTCACAGAGCAGGGGATCCGCTGGATCGAGCAGGTGTATCTGAATCCGGAGAATTCCATGCAGCAGTCTGAGATCGAATTCCTTCTCAGGGAGATCGAACGGGCCAAGAATGTGCTCGCTGCCAGAGGAATCATGTTTTCGGATTATTACAAACACTACGAACGTATGACACCGGCACAGATGATGGATCACTTCCGGGTGGGCAAGACGACCATCTATCAGGCCATCAAGAAGCTGACGGACATACTTCCCGAAGAGATCGACCGAACGATGCCCATGAGCGTTTCCAGTGAAGGCGTCCGCTGGATCGAGGAGAACATCCTGGTGAATCACTACATCCGTGACCTGAAGAGATACAAAAGAAGTCTGGAGGTGCTGACTGAATGAAAGATCTGCATGTGCGTTGCAGCGAGGAGGACTTTGTCCGGATCCGGGACAGAGCCATGAAACTGAATTACCCGTCCGTGCATTCCTACATGCTGGACCGCATTGTTTCCGATGAGATCCTGGTGGAAGACATTGATGGCAGGGAAAGGATCATCGAGGCGGTGAGCAGACTGATCGACAGCTTCCGTGACCACGGCTTCTCAAAGTCCGAGATCCCGCAGGATGTGAAGGATCTGATCCGGGATATCCGGCAGATGATGAACGAAGGGTGGACGGCGAAAACCTCCGGGATCGACAGTCTTACACGGGCAGGATCCTGATATGCCCTATGCAAAGAGGATCGTCGTTCATGGAAAGTCGGGGCTGGCCAACTGCATCAGCTATGTAAAAAATGACGAGAAGACCCTGTGGCTGGAATCCGGGATCAACTGTTCTCCGGAATTTGCCTTCGAACAGATGCGGTCTGTACAGAAGAAGTTTCGGATCCCGACCGGCATGGATGACAGAAGCGGCTATCATATCATCCAGTCATTCTACGAAGATGATCCGGTCACCCCTGAGCAGGTCCATGAGATTGGGATCGGTCTCTGCCGCAAGCTCTATCCAAAGTTTCAATCTTTGGTCTGCACCCATCAGGACAAGTTCCATCTGCACAATCACATCGTCGTAAATGTCTGTGATTTATCCGGACGGAAACTGGTGGACAGACTGGCAGACAAAACGGAAGGTCTCTACGGTCTTCTGCATGCAAGTGAGGAACTGGGAAAACGATACGGTTGCCGTCCAATGAAGGAAGAACGCGTATCTATGGCCAAAACGAAAAACTATTCCGGGATCCTGTATTCGATGCGCAGACCTTCGCAGGCGAGTCTTCTGACAAAGCGACTGTATGAATTGAAGGATACATGCTGGTCAGTGGAAGAGCTCATGAGTGAACTGGCTGCAGATGGATGGAAGGCCAGTCGGAACCAGAAGGGAATCCTGCAGTATCTGGGACCAGAAGGGAAACGCTCCATCCCAGAGAAGCGTCTGCCTGAAGATTTGACGTTGCGAAATCTTGAAATCTTTTTTGACTGCAAGTGGTCGGTGGATATGGCTGATACCAGAAAGATGCTGATGGATCCGGAAGATCCTGTCAGTGAACTGACCAGAGAACTGTTTTCTGAAACAGCAAGATCCAAACGGATCCTGGAGATCGTTCATGATCAGCAAGCTCTTCAGCCGGAAATGACATCTGCCTCTTGGCCGGTACAGCCTTTTTTATTCAGAGATATCCGCTACAGAGAGATCAAAAGAAGGAACCGCCTGTCTGAGCTGATTGGATTCTGCCATGAGAACGGTGTGATCGACAGGGAGGACCTGGCTGCCAAAGTCATCCTGCGCCATTCAGAGCTGCATCAAAGACAGAAGGAACTTATCCGGGCAGACCAGGAGCTTGAGAAGCTGGAAAAAGCCAAGGCAGACAACACCTCTCTTGCCAGAGCCAAGCGTCACTGCAATTGGCTGTTTTATCGGATCCGGTTTCTGAAGGAGCAGGTCCGCGACCTTGACGAGCTGCAGCTGAAAGAACATATGCAGACAGAAGCTGTCAGTATCGTCGACAGCAACAGGCTGCCGCAGGATGTCCGACTGGATCAAGCAGATCGAAGGTGGAAACTGAAGGATGGCAGTCTGTGCCTCTCCAGGGCGGCTGTCTATGAAGTCGGCGGTCGGTACGGAAAGACTCGGTACAAAACAGCAGATGAGATCGAAGCTCTGATCCTGGACAGAAACCGAAAGCATGAGACCTTGATCAGAGTCAGGCCAGATGAACAGGAGAGAATGGAAGCGATGACAGAAACCGACATAAATTATGTACGGTAGTGATTTATACTGGATTCATTTGAAAGAGGTATGGATCATGAGCAGTGAATACATGATTTACTCCACCCTCCGGCGGATCGGGATCTTCTTTGTGATTGTTGGGTTCTTTGTTTTGAAGTACACCCTGAAGCTGATTGGCTGGGTCGTGAAAAAATGCTGGCGATGGTACAGGTATGGGAGAGTGAGTTCCTGACGTTTTGAAATTCTTTCAGGGCAAACAGCAGCACCAGACAATAAAGTGATTGAATAGAAGGGAGGTGACGGACATAAAACCGGTATACATATCAGCAGACCGGATAAAGGAAGCACGGGAAGAAAAGGGCATCAGCCTGAACCGGCTTGCTCAAATCGTTGGGATCACATACCGGACGGCAATCAATATCGAAAAGGGGAGAAAATCCTGCAGCCCATTCGTCCTTAGGGATATAGCCTGTGAACTGGGGGTCAGTACAGATTGGCTGCTTGAGCTCAGTGAAAAAAAAGAGCTTGAGCAAACCAAAGCCGATGCGGATGCACTGAACGGAAGATTTCTGAACGTCCGGTTCATTCGGACAGAGACAGGGACGAAACAGGAACTGGCTGACAAGATAGGCATCAGTGCCTATTCCTGGAACAGGTATGAAACAGGGGACTCGTTTCCGACCATGAGCAAACTCGTCCTGATCTGCAGCTCTCTGGGAGTTTCCTCGGATTATCTGCTGGGGCTCTCGGACGTAGTGGGGTGATCCGGGTGACGCCTTGGAGAACAGAAAGACAATTGAATAAACAGAACAGGCGGCTGAGTCGGGGACTCGGGCCGCCTTTTTGAATGGAGTGAAAATATGAATTACAGAATAGTGAAGATCAATGTCACACAGGATCCGATCTGCTGCCGGGTCGTGACCGGTACACGCAGGATCTACTCGGTGACCATGCCCAAAGACGGCGGGGTGATTGCGTATCTGCATGGGGGAAGGGTCACAAAATTCCCGGTCGTGAAGCAGGAATTCCGACTTCCGCGATTCGCTGAAGAGACACTCAGAAAGGCTGAATCTTCTGGCATTGGATTCTATAAGGCTAACAAGGAAGCTGGAGATACGCAGTATGTGCGGGATGAGATGGTCGATATGATCCTTGGCGTTCATGGTCTAGAAAAGCAGCCGGAGCTGGCTGAAGATATTGATCTGCTGAAAGAGCTTTGCAGGATCGATGCCAGGTTCAGTCTTGGCGCGGAATGGAATGATCGTGCAAGTTCAGACTGGCAGGCGATGGAGGAGATCGTACAGCGTGAAGTCCGGGGAGACGAATTCATTGCTCTCCATGACTATCTGGAAGGGATCGGTATCGGGATCGACGCCACCTGGGTCCTGCAGATCGTTGATCAGCCATGTATCTTCAACACTGAACACACGACGTTTCGCAAGGTATGCCAGAATTTTCTTGCGCTATACGATTGGGAATTTGATCAGGCCTATGAGCGATACTGTGATTCGGCAAAGACGGCAGGGCTGGAGCTGAGCCGTCAAGAGGCGGAACCATATGCGCAGAAGATCATCGCCCTGGATAAGGCGAATCTAGCAGCCAGAGAAATGTCAAAATGGCTCACATTTGAAGAAGTCCTCAAGGACAGAGTCTTGTCTTTTGAAGAATACTGCAAAATATCTGATGCCTATGACAGACTGGTCATCGGAGACGAGGGAATCGATGGTGATATCGTGGCTGCTGTGGAAGAGAAGCTGCTGTCAAAACAGGATATCCAGCTTCTGACAGCAATCGCGGATGGCAAAGTGGATCCGAAAACCACAGATCAGCGGATCGATTTCACAGAAAAAAATCCGTATCTGTCTTTTGGCCTGGATACGGAAATGGAAATGGAGCTTTGATGATAGAAGACACGGCAGCAAAAAAACTCGACATCACCAGATTCGGCAACATTATGCAGGATATATATCATCTTGCCAGCATGAGCGACAACTGGACCTGGTTTCTCGAAGCTGATCGGTTCAAAGACGGGGCTTTCACGGCAGAAGATTTGGAGCGGTTTGAACAGGATTTGGAATCGCTGGAGAACGAGTATGGGATATCGGATATCGGCAACATCATCGAATATGATGATCAGTCTCTCCAGAAAGGTAGGGATGATGCTGTGGCAACGTTTTATGGAGAATTCTACTGCATGTTCGCACCGGATTCGGAACAGGCCAGAGCAGATATGAATGAATTTTTCAAAGACGAAGAGGAGATGGATCTGGAATTTTAAACTGTTACATGGGTGGTGTGTTAATCTGTTAAGTGATAATAGGACAGGGATTTTATATGAAGGCTACATCCACAGACGACAAGATCATCAGAGCATTACTCAGTATCATGGCAATGCTGCCTGATGATATGGATATCAGAAGCAGGAACGAGGGCGGTATGGTCCGGCAAAACATGGAATGGCTAATGAAAAAAGAATCCAATATCAAACGATACAATCGTCCAACCGCCATGACTTTTTCCATGGAAGAAGAAGCCAGACTGACGGAAGCGTTGTCTGCTCTGGGATTTCTCGTGAAGGCCAACGAATTCTGCAGCCTCGTGCGCTACTGGCAGTAAATATCCTCATGATAAGACATAAATAAAAAAGAGCTGATCTCCACTCAAGCAGTGGGGATCAGCTCTTTTTTGTTTGGGAAAGATGGTACCTTACTGATCAATACCGTTTAAGGAGTCAGCTCAGCTTTTCGCAAATCGAATCATATTCAGTCTGAAGCATTTTCCTGAAGTGGAATTCTTCCGCTTCCTGAAAACCCATGAACCATAGGATCCCTATGTCTTCCTGATTGAAGAGATACAGCTCATCTCTCGACAATATGCCTTCTGGCCAGTACACACCGGCGTAATGGAACAGTGAGCCATCTCCACCTCTCTGGAGCCTGCCAACGATCATCAGGCGCTTTCTGGCGTCTTTCATGGACACGACGCTGCCGGGGGACAGCCATTTCATTTTTTCCTTCATATTCTTTCCTTGCCATTAGTCAAACACTGCAAAGCAGGAATCAGACAACAGCCGGTCAGGGGGCAGTCCTGCCGCCTGTTGCGTGTTCCCTGCGGGCTGATGAGAGTACATGTCGGTATCCGTGAGGATCACTCGAGCAGTTCAACTCTTTCAGCCACGAACGCATAATTTGGCTCATCGCTGGTCTGTCGATTCGCGATTCTTCCCTTGGCTGAAACCATCTGTCCTTCTTTGCCTTCTTTAGCTAATCTGTCGGCGGCTCCTCTCCATACTTCCACGGTGATGTAATCATACTCATATATACCCATGCAGTTGGCAAAAGGACGTTCAACGGCTATCTCAACATTCGCCATAATGAAACCACCGGATGTCTCAGTCAGTTCAGGCTTCTTTGCGAGCTTTCCTACGATACAGAATACGTTCATGGTTTTCCTCCTTGAAGGCGGTGTGCCTAGCTGTTTACATGTATATTGTATCGCTGATAGACGCAGTATTTATGTCATAAATATAAAAGACAGTAAATAAATGTTAAAAATATTTAGATAGGTGAATTTGACCGTTGATAGTTCATAACAGACGTATATCACTGAAACTTACGGTTCTCGATATAAACAATATGTTATAATCCGGATATGAATAAAAGAGATTTTGAGTTTTATTTACAGAAGATCATGCAGGAAACTGCCTATACCAGAAACATAAACCCCTCTGAGCTGGAGGGGTTCCTGGATGATAGAAAGGACCTTTTGGACAGGGTGCGTTATACCAGCGTCCATGCAGCGGTACAGGACCTTTTGAACGATGTGAGAAGTGCCTGCCAGAGGTATGGAGATATGATATTGGATCAGAAGGAGATTTAGGCTAAGGTCAAAATTAGCTGTTCATTATTATTCTGCATGGAAATGAGACCCACCAGGAAAGATGTTCCTTTCCTAAGTCAAACGCGAAAAAAGGCGTAAATATCGGTCTGCGAATAACACTATATGATGTTAGAGCTACTGTGTGTGACTATTTCGGAGTAAAACCTCCAGAGAATGGAAATTCATTTCTTTGGGATATCAAATAGTGACGCTTCATTTAAATAATTATAGAAAAACCTATGTTCTTCGGAGTTGAAGGCCATAGGTTTATATTTCTTGATAGACTACCAAGCTCAGTTAATGGCTTATCACGCACAAATAGCGCCA
>OFGI01000284.1_pt1 | contig 45094 bp, 43 predicted proteins | sample 1521751 | NCBI WGS metagenome assembly OFGI01 (sample SAMEA3504115, study PRJEB24116) | mouse gut metagenome | biome: mouse gut; feature: mouse-associated habitat; material: faeces | place: Denmark | collected 2011
CGGTGTGCCAAAATATTGAATTTTGGCACACCGCCTATTGTATGTTGGTATTTGTATATCCGACCCCGGTTTGTTTATGTATCTAATATCCATGCCATCGTAAAGGTAATATTGGTGTGGGATTTGCCGGGTTTGGAATTATTGTCTAATTTTGGGAGGCGATATGCCTGAATGAATCCCGGAGGGGAAGCAGCAGGTTGTATGCCGTAATTTTATTAAGCGTTTATCACGCTTGGTTCCTGACACCTGAAACTTCGCAACTTTCAATCTCCGTTGGGAATGAAGCAACGATAGATGCTCATGTCAGTGTATATATGCCTCAGTCGGGAAATAAGTGCTGTTTCCTGGCGCAAGGTGTCTTTATACATGATAGCGTGGGCTTCTGCGTTGCTCGTTCTACGGAGATGGGCAATGCGAAGGCCTCAGGTGTGGAGCGGGTGACAGATACAGACTCTCACGCTTTTTGTGTAATGTGTGCAATTGAAAACTAATTGTTGATTATTGGCTGATATAGGAGAGTGTTGATGCCGCACATGGAAAATTCGCTATGAAAAAAGTTGTATTTGTGGCCTTCGCATTGGCGGGATTGATGCTGCATGAGGCAAGTGGTGCGCATCTCGATGCTGATGCCGCATTGGCACGGGCATTGTCAGATAATGGCCGTAATCCAGTCTGTAGCCGTGGTGGGGCTGCTCCGGGTAATTATGTGCTTGCTGCGTCGGTAGTCCGGGAACAATCACCAGGTAACAATATGTATGTGTTCAACAGAGAAGGAGGAGATGGATATATTGTAGTCCCTAATGATGATAAATTCGTGCCTGTATTGGCCTATGCCGACAAAGGGACTTTCGACTGGGGCAACGTTCCTTCCGGGATGTTGTATTGGCTTGAAATGTATGCTTCGGAAATGAAGTCGTGCGAAGACCTTTCGTCGGTGAATAACTTATGGAAGGGTGCATCGTCAGAGGATGTCAATATAGAGCCTCTGCTGACTTGCAAATGGGGACAAGATAATCCGTATAACCGTTTTTGTCCGCTTTACTGGCCGGATGGTGCGGGTGCACCGCCGATGCATTCGCCAACAGGTTGTGTTGCAACTGCGATGGCCCAAATCATGTATTATCACAAATGGCCGGGCAATGCTCTTGGGGAGACATTCGACTGGGATTCGATGCTCCCTGAATATGTTTATGATGATTACACTGATACCCAGGCTGATGCGGTAGCTTTGCTGATGTCGACAATCGGTAAGGCGGTGTCGATGGATTATGGATGGGGAAGCAGCAGCGCAAATTCGCATAACGCGCTAAAAGCTTTTTTTGAAGATTTCGCGTATGATCGTGGGACATTGCGTGTGCTTTCGCGTGATTATGTTCCTTTGCGTGATGTGAATGATGCCCTGATTAAAGATTTGACAGAGGGGCGGCCTGTGTTTGTGTGCGCAAACAGTAAAAGTGGTGCACATGCGTTCGTACTTGATGGCTGTGCAGGAGCAGGATATTATCATATCAACTGGGGATGGAATGGTGTGAGCAACGGTTATTTCCGGCTGTCGGCACTTGATCCGTCAATACAGGGAACAGGGGGTAGCAATGGCGCATATAATTATGGACAAATGTTCTTTACAGGTATTCAAAAGGTTATCCCCGAAGGGGAGGTGTATGGTGGCGATGATTATGAACTTGTGGCTGGAGGGGATATTGTTTATGTAGGGAGGTCATGGTGTACTGAGAATAATGCTTATCCATTTGGTGGCTTTATGAATCGGTCGCGTGATAACGAGGATTTCCAGCTTGGCTGTCAGTGGGTAAACCGGGCTAACAGGGAGGCAACTGTTGTGTGGGATAAACGTGTGAATTTGCCTAGAGGTTCTTATATCGGTTCACTGGGATATCTGTATGGAGGGTATTGGAGTGATATGCCTAACGGAGAATACGATGTTTATCTAGTATATCGTACTTCTGACAACGGGATGATGAAAAGGGTTGTGGCGCCACTAGGTATGAGCCAGTCGGTAAAAGTGATTATCACTGATGATAATACAGAGGTGATCAACGAACCCAAGGAATCGGGTATTTCGGTGTCAGGGGTTTCCATGCCGGAAGTTGTTCACCAGGGTGACGTGTTTGACCTTATGTTTGGCGTATCGAACAATGATGAGGATTATTATCATGGCGACATCGATGTAGTGCTTACGTCGGCTGCTTCGGGCGATGAGCTGGATTTGGAATCAGTAATGTCGGATTTGCAGCCCGGCGAAGCCGAAACTACCGGATCTACGATTAATATATCACTGGAGGTTGAGATGGGGAATTATTATTTGCAGTTTAAGGATTTACGTGGCAAGCATGTAGGAAAGTCGGATGTGTTTAGTATCACCAATCCCGACCCGACTAAGATGGTGGCACTGATAGAAGAAAACTTCCCTGACCCGTTATTCCGGGAATATATACGAGGTATGTTTGATTATAATGACGATGGGTATTTATCCGATTCCGAGAGGGCTTCAGCCAAGGATTATAGTGGTGGTATCAGCAATCCGTCAGGCCAGGAATGGTTGTCAATAAAGGGTGTTGAGTTTTTCCCGGAGCTGTTACAGCTATATTGTAGAGGGTGTAGATTGGGAGAGGTAGATTTAAGTGGATTGCCGAATCTTGAATCTCTAGGGTTGGTTGATTGCCATGTAAAATCGCTCAGGCTAGGAATGAAACCAAAACTGAGAGTACTTGACATAAGCGGGAATGATATTACCGAAGCTGATTTCAGCGATATGTCTGCGCTTGAGTCTTTGAGGATAAACAGCAGCAAGATAGTATCGATAGTGTTGGAAAATAATCCTAAACTGGAGAGTTTTTATTTTGCATGCGGCATTGATGATGACAGGGTTATGGAGAATATGAAAATCCATAATTGTGATGCCTTGAAAACGGTCGCAGGTCCGAGAAATATGTTGTCAGAAGTAGATATTAAAAATTGTCATTCGATAGAAGTACTTTGGCTATCTGATAATCAGCTGGAAGAGATTATTTTGAGTGGAGTGCCTAATGTGAAAGTACTTAAGCTTAACAACAATCCGCTTAAAACTCTGGATGTGTCATGCAATGAAAAACTAGAATCACTTACTATTGATGGCACTTGCCTTACAAGCCTCGATTTAAGCCGTAATACTGAATTAAAAGAATTATATTGGTATGCCAGGTTGGATGTATATACCGATGCTGATTACATGTTCGATTTGAATAATCTTCGTGAATATGGGTTCGAATTTGAGAACTTTGTGGCAGAAGGAACATGCGAGTGGTATCTTGATGAGACAAAGACCAAATTGGATTTTACGTATTTAAATGAAATTGCATATGATTATAAACATAACAGTCCTAACTCAAGTGTAATAGGGGAGACTGTTAGATGTTATTTACGCAGCCTGGGGGTTGATCCGGATGCTGGGGTATGCGATGTAGCTGCCGATAAGCATCCCGGGGTTCACGTCGGCAAAGGGTATATTGAATTCCATGGGATTTCAGATTCGGACGAAGTGCGTTTGTTGAATGCTGCCGGACAATGTGTTTACTGTGGTTACGCAAAGATAGTGGAGAATCTTTCGCCGGGCATATATATTGCAAAAGTTGCCGGAAAAGTCCTGAAAGTATCGGTGCTGTAATAATGCAGATATGTAGGTGAAAAATAACGAGGTTGTGTAATAATGGCTCACCCGCAAGCTCCTACCATCTGAACCATTCTGACAGCCCCCTCGCCATCCGGGCGAAAACCACGGCGGTGTGCCAAAATATTGAATTTTGACACACCGCCGGTCGGCAGGATGTGTTGTGGGGTTATTTGGTGGATTTGGTGAAGGTGAGGTCGGTGTGGTTGATTTCGCAACGCATTATGGAACCTTCGATTTTTATGTCGTCGATTTCGGTGATGTTTGAGAATGCATTCTGCGCGGCGCGGTTAATCTGCTGGGTGGCGAGGATGGCTGCGCCCGGTTTTAATTTTTCAACCAGGGGTGCGGAGGTCGCGGTCGCGATGTTGTAGTTCAGCTTTACGGCATCGGGGTCGACATTGACGTTCATCGAGGTGGCATCGAGGCTGATTGTCAGTTCGTCGTCATCTTTTGCCTGGTAAACGCCGGTTATGGTTGCTACCCCGCTTGCTGTAATCTGGAGGGGTGTCACAATTGAGTCGTTCGACTGCATGGTGTTTTCCACCGTGATCATGGCGGTCATGGTGACTGAGCCTTCGGTGTCGGCGGCGCCTTTGGTGAATTCAAGCGTCCTTACCATGGATGCGGATGCGGCACCGGTATCGAGCATTTTTTCAGGATTCCCGGTCCATTTCCCTTGCACCGATTCGGCAAGTTTCGCCTTGGTGTCGCATGCGGTCATGAGGGTGAGCATACCGGCCACTGCGGCGGTTGCGCAAATCACGGAGGTAAATTTTTTCATAATGAATTATTTAGGGGTTTGAATTATTTTTAATACGTTATAACATGATAACATTCCGGGTGTGTAATCGTTCACGGATATTTTTCAAACGTCGTAAAAAGTATTAAAACATGTTTTCCCGGTGGTGTTATCGGTCGTATTTGTTGGCAGGGTGTCCCCGATTGCCTAACTTTGCCATGACGGCATGTTGACTGCCCGCGTTTATAATAGACTTTTACAAAATCCTTATGTCTGACCTTGGAAAAAACTCCCTTAATGATTGTGGCTGCGATAATGCGGATGGCGAAAAGCCGGTTCGCCGCCACCGCCCCGGCCTTTTGCCTAAGATTATCATCGCAATAGCACTCGGCATCGGGGCCGGATATTTCTGCCCGCTGTGGTGCGCGCGCCTTATGGCCACGTTCAATGCCGTTTTCAGCCAGTTTCTCGGCTTCTGCATCCCGTTGATTATACTTGGTTTCGTGGCACCTGCCATTGCCGATATCGGGGCGCGTGCGGGGAAGATGCTTGTGGCCACGGCATTGCTGGCCTATGTGTTCACATTGTTTGCCGGATTCCTGTCGTATGCCACCGGGGTGATGTTCTTCCCTTCGATGATTTCGGCTGAGGAATATGTGGCGGAAACATCGCATGCGGTGTCAATAGCGCCATATTTCACTATCGAGATGCCACCGCTGATGTGCGTCATGTCGGCACTTGTGGCAGCCTTTATCCTGGGGCTTGGAGGGGCGTTCCTGCAAACCGATGCGCTGAAAAACCTTTTAGGGGAATTCCGGGAGATTATAACCAAGGTTATAGCCAAGGTCATTATCCCGTTGCTCCCGGTTTATATATTCGGCATTTTCCTGAATATGACGGTGACGGGTGAGGTGGGGTCGATACTCTCGACGTTCATCAAGATTATCGCTGTGATTTTCGGGTTGCATGTTTTTGTGCTGGTATTCCAATATTGCGTCGCAGCACCGTTTTCACGCGGCAGCCGCAATCCTTTCAAGCTGTTGTGGTCGATGATGCCGGCCTATTTCACAGCCCTTGGCACTCAATCGTCGGCAGCCACGATTCCCGTAACCCTTGAGCGCACCATCGCTATGGGGGTGGACAAGGATGTGGCTGGCTTTACGGTGCCGTTATGTGCTACCATCCATATGTCGGGCAGCACCCTCAAGCTGGTGGCGTGTGCTTTGGCCTTGATGATTGCCAACGGGCTGCATTTTGATTTCGGTATGTTCGCGGGGTTCATAGCCATGCTCGGCATCACTATTATAGCCGCGCCAGGTGTGCCTGGCGGTGCCGTTATGGCCGCCCTCGGCCTGTTCACTTCCATGCTTGGGTTTTCGGAATCGGATTGCGCCCTGATGATAGCCCTCTATATCGCCATGGATAGTTTCGGCACTGCCTGTAACGTGACCGGCGACGGCGCCATATCCGTTATAATAGGGCGTCTGTTCGGTGGGAAGGGATGTTGCTGATTATGAGGGTGCGTCATAATGGCTCACCTTCAAGCTCCTACCATCTGAACCATCCTGACATCACCCTCGCCATCCTGGCAAAAAGCAAGGCGATGTGCCAAAATTCAATATTTTGACACATTGCCTGTTTTGTAGGGGAATGCGATGTTTTCTTGCCGTTATCCCGATGGTCACGGCATGTTATTCTTCGCCGAGCATGGCCAGGAATCCGGCTTCGTCAATGATGGGGATTCCCAGGGCGGTGGCTTTTTCGAGTTTGGAAGGCCCCATGTTTTCTCCTGCGAACACATAGTCGGTTTTTTTAGAGATTGAGCCGACATTTTTGCCGCCATTGCGTTCAATCATGGCTTTGTATTCGTCGCGTGAATGGCGTGAGAATGTGCCGCTGATTACGAATGATTTTCCGCCTAGAATGTTGGTCTGTCCCTCGTCGCTTACTTCAGGCATCGACATCTGTAGCCCGGCAGCCCGAAGCCGTTCTATGATTTCGCGGTTAAGCGGGTTGGCGAAATATTCCACGATGCTGTCGGCTATTCGGGGCCCTATATCCTTGGTGGCTGCAAGCTCTTCGCGCGATGCCGCCATGAGCCTGTCGATATCGGGGAATGCCCGTGCAACTTTTTTCGCCACGGTGTCGCCTACGAACGGTATGGAAAGGGCGTAGATAACGCGGTCGTAGGGTACGCTTTTCGATGCCTCCAGTCCCTCCATTACTCGTTCGGCACTTCGCGGCCCGAAACCTTCGAGGTTGAGAAGTTGCGCGGGACGAAGGTCGTAGAGGTCGGCAATGTTTTTCACCAGCCCGTTGTCGAACAGCTGTTGGGCGGTTTCCTCACCGATGCCGTCGATGTTCATCATTTTGCGGCCTACGAAATGCTCCACACGTCCGGCAATCTGGGGCGGGCATCCGAATTTGTTAGGACATTGCCATGACGCCTCCCCCTCGATTCGTATCAGCGGGGTGCCGCATGCGGGGCAGTGGCTTATGAATTTGACCGGCAAGGCGTCCTTTTCGCGGTCGGCCTCGCTGACGCCGGTGATTTTAGGTATTATCTCGCCCCCTTTTTCCACATAAAGCATATCATGTTCGTGGATGTCGAGGTTCTTGATTATATCTTCGTTATGGAGCGATGCGCGTTTCACTATAGTGCCCGACAGCAACACCGGCTCAAGATTCGCCACAGGGGTGACAATGCCCATTCGCCCCACTTCGAACGATACGAAGCGCAGGCGCGTCAATGTGCGCTCGGCGGGGAATTTATATGCTATAGCCCAACGTGGTGACTTTGCCGTGAAGCCCAGGTTGAGCTGTTGGCGGAGCGAGTTTACCTTCAGCACCAGGCCGTCGGTGGCAACAGGGAGTTCGTGGCGTGCCTCGTCCCAGTGGCGGATGAATCCGTCGACTGATTCGAGCGAGTCAAGCAACGTCATTATTCCCGATACTTTGAAGCCCCACGAACGTGCCGCCATCATGTTTTCATAATGGTTGTCGGAGGGGAGGCCCGGTCCAAGCAGGTAATAGAAATAGGCATCCAGCCCGCGTCGGGCCACTTCGCGCGAATTGAGGGTTTTGAGAGTCCCGGCAGCGGCATTGCGCGGGTTTGCGAACAGGGGTTCTTCGTTGAATGCCCTGTCCTGGTTCAGGCGGTCGAACGCACTCCACGGCATCAGTATCTCGCCTCGGATTTCAAAGAAATCAGGCCATCCCGACCCTTGCAGTTGCAGGGGGATGCTGCGTATGGTCTTTATGTTTTCTGTAACGATGTCGCCACGCTCTCCGTCGCCGCGTGTCACGGCACGCACCAGGCGTCCGTGTTCGTAGATCAGGGAGATTGATGTGCCGTCGAATTTCATTTCCCCGACCACGCTGAAAGCCTCACCTTCGAGGGCTGTGCGTACGCGGTGAAACCACTCGTCGACTTCGTTGATTGAATATGTGTTGCCGAGCGACAGCATCGGATGGATATGCTCTGCCTGTTCGAAACCATCAGAAATGTCGCTGCCGACACGTTGGGTTGGCGACAGAGGGTCGGCCATATCGGGGTATGCCTCTTCAAGTTTTTCCAGCTCTTTCAGGAGCATATCGAAATCCCTGTCGGAGATTTCGGGCGCGTTAAGCACGTAATAGTTGTGGTTATGCCTGTTTATTTCGTCGCGCAGGGCGAGGATGCGTTGCCTGTCGGGTGTCATTTGCGGGGTCAGTCGTTCATTTTTAAGTGGTTGAGGGCGCGGAGCACGTTGCAGAGGGTGGCGCTCCAATAGGCACGGAAATCATCTTTGATTCCGAGCAATGCCACCTGCATGGTTTCGTCGGTGGCGTCGCGGATGGTGTTTATGAAGTTGTAGAGTGCCTGGAAAATATCGGCCAGCCCTTCGGATATGCTTGCTGCGACAGGGGTGTCGGAATATTTCATGTCTTCCTCGAAGACTTCGAGATAAACATCGTCAGCCCCCATCAGCTCCTCCATGTTGCGCCGGAGGGCTTCATAATAGTCTTCTTCAAGAATGTTTTCGATATATGGCTCCTCATATCCGCTGCTCTCGGCCTTAAGGTCGGATGCGGCTATATAGATGCGTGGCAACAGGCGCAGGATATGGTCGATGAATTCGCCGCGTTCGCTTTCGCGGGCGTTTTCCACCTCGACGCAATATTCGTTGCACAGGCCGATGAATGCTATGGCGTTTGTGTTCAGGTTGCTTTCCATAAATTTGTTTCATTTTTACCGATATAACCCGTGGCGGCTGATATAGTTTATCACTTGCGGGGGGAGCATGCCGTCGACACTTTCACCCTTGCGAAGCCTTTCGCGTATAATGGTACTCGAAATATCGTATTGCGGCAGGTCGATTGTGCCTGGACACGGGTAGCCCGGGCGGGGATAGACAATGGGGGGGTAGTCGCGCATTATTTCTTCATGGCATTTCCATCGGTCGAAAATCAGCATGTTGTCGGAGCCGATTACAAGGCGGAAGTCGGTCGATGGATATGCCGCCGAAAGCGCACGCAGGGTGTTGATGGTGTATGACGGACGCGGGAGCGACAGCTCGATGTCGCAACCCCGCAATCCAGGCACCCCGTGGGCCGCAAGGTGCAGCATGTCAAGGCGCATGATGTCGGAAACCAGCTCTGACGGATTGGCTTTCAGGGGGTTCAAGGGTGATAGGGTAAGCCACACCTCGTCGACCAAGCCGTTGCCTACCAAGGCTTTTGCCAATATGATATGCCCGTTGTGGACGGGGTTGAACGAGCCTCCGAAAATACCTGCGGTCATGAAATCTCCCAGCTTTGTGTTGTCACAGCCGTTGCGTTGCCCGGTCAGGCTTCGATGAAGCCTTTCATCAGGGTCTCTATTTCGGCTATCGCTTCGGGTAGGGTGTCGTTTACCACCACATGGTCGTAGTCGTTACGGAAATTGAGTTCGAATTCCGCGCGTCCCACACGTTCCTCTATATCCTCGTCGCTTTCGCTTCCACGCTTTTTCAGGCGCCAGCGCAGTTCGCTGATGCTTGGGGGCGCGATGAAGATGCTTATGGCGTCATCGCCAAACAGTTTCTTCACATTGACGCCACCCTTCACGTCGATGTCGAGAATCACGTTGTGCCCTTCCTTCACGCGGTTTTGGATTTCGCTGCGCAGGGTGCCGTAGAATCGTCCGGGATAAACCTGTTCGTATTCTACAAAAGCCCCTTCGGCAATGAGGTCTTTGAATTGTTCGTCGGTCAGGAAGTGGTAGTTGACCCCGTCAACTTCCCCTTCGCGAGGTTTGCGGTTGGTGGCGGATACGGAGAACTGGAGGTCGAGTTCGCCGCGATCCATGATGTCGCCGATTATGGTCGATTTGCCGCATCCCGAAGGCGCGGATATTATGATGAGTTTTCCTTTCTGTTCCATATTCAAGATGTAGGGTAAATAGTTAGGTTTGCCGGACGGTCTCAACAGGATTGAATCGTTTTACATCACGTTGAGAACCTGTTCCTTTATCTGTTCAAGTTCGTCTTTCATCTTTACTACGAGAATCTGCATTTCGGCATGGTTGCTTTTCGACCCCATGGTGTTGATTTCGCGTCCCATCTCCTGGGATATGAACCCGAGTTTTTTGCCCTGCCCTTTAGGGCCGTGCAGGGTTTCCATAAAGTAGTCGAGGTGTTGGCTCAGGCGTTGTTTTTCCTCGTTTATGTCGAGTTTTTCGATGTAGAAAATCATTTCCTGTTCCAGGCGGCCTTTGTCGTAATCCACTTTGGGGAGTGAGGCAAGCCCGTCCTCGATGCGGTTGCGTATTTTCAACAGGCGCTCGGCTTCGAATCGCGGCACTTCGGCCAGCAGTTCGCTGATGTTGTTGATACGCTGGGTGAAGAACTCCTCGAGTTTACGCCCTTCGGTGGCACGGTAATCCATCAGGGCTTGTGCTGCACGGCGCAGGCCGTCGAGCACAGCGGAGCGTTCGTCGTCGCTTACCTCGGTTATAACCTCGCTTTTCACGGAGTCGGGAAAGCGCAGAAGCACGCTGTACCAGTCGTCGGGTGTGGGTATGCCGAGGCGTGCCGAGGCTTCCTCGACCTGCCGTTTATATCCTTCCAGTGCGGGGAGGTTGAGCTGGACTGCGGATTCGGAACCCGTGGTTTCCACATACATGTTGAGTTCCACTTTGCCCCGTTCGAGCAATCCGGCTATTATGTTGCGCATATCAGGCTCAAGTGCGCGGTATCCTGCGGGGATACGCGTCGAAAGGTCGAGCTGCTTGCTGTTGAGTGATTTCAGCTCGAACGTGAACTTTTTGTTCTGACATTCGACAACGGCACTGCCGAATCCTGTCATTGATAACGTCATGATGTTTCTTTGCTTTTTGTATGTTGCAAATTTACAGAAATTCGGCTGAAAGCCGTAAATTTGCATGGAAAAAAATCACATTAAGTTTGCCAGCCTGAATTATGCCGACAATACTCAACATAGAAACCTCTACGGAGGTATGCTCTGTGGCACTCACCTCGGAAGGTGCGGTGCTGGAGCATTTCGAGGAATTCGAGGGGCGTAACCACGCCACTCTTCTCAGCGGTTTTGTCAAAGGGTGCCTCGACCATCTGCGCCGCCATGACATGGAGCTTGACGCTGTAGCGGTGTCGCTCGGCCCGGGCAGCTATACCGGGCTTAGGATCGGGCTGTCGGAAGCCAAAGGGCTTGCATATGCCCTCGATGTGCCGCTGATAGGGGTCGACACGCTGAAGCTGATGTCGGTGAACGTTATGTTCGGCAACGACGTATCCCCCGAGGCCATGTTTGCCCCTATGATTGATGCGCGCCGCATGGAGGTCTATACGGCAGTTTATGACCTGTCGCTGAACGCGCTTGCCGACCCTGCGCCCCTTATCCTTGATGCCACATCTTATCAGGAATGGCTTGAACGCGGGGAAGTGCTGTTTTTCGGAAACGGCAGTGATAAGGCCAGGGAGGTTATAACGCATCCCAACGCGCGTTTCATCCCCGATGTGAAGCCGTTGGCGCTCGATATGCTGCCGCTGGCCGACCAGGCATTCCGCGCGGGTCGTTTCCTCGACCTTGCTTATTCGGTGCCGACTTATCTTAAGGATTTCCAGGCTACCAAGCCTAAGAGCCTTTTCTAGCAAAGCCCAGGCTTATAGCCCTTATTATCGCAAACCATTAAAACACAATGAAAATATGGCTACTACAATAGTTCCCGAACTGAAATATATAGGGGTCGACGATTACGACCTTGGTCTTTTCGAGAGCCAGTATCCTGCGCCGAAAGGCATCACCTATAATTCCTACCTTATCCTTGATGAAAAGGTGGCGTTGATGGATACTGTTGACGCACGGATGACCGAACAGTGGCGTCAGAACCTCATCGATGGGTTGGGGTGTAGGAATGTGGACTATCTCGTGGTGCATCATCTTGAGCCTGACCATTCCGCAAATATCCGCCTGGTTATGGAAATGTTCCCGGATGCCGAAATCGTGACTTCGGCTGTTGCCGCGAAAATGTTGCCGCTATATACCGACGGGCTGTCGCTTGAAGGGCGGGTGAAAGTGGTTTGTGAGGGTGATGAGCTTCTGCTTGGCACCCGCCGGTTGCGTTTCATCTCGGCGCCGATGGTGCATTGGCCGGAAGTAATGATGAGTTATGAGGAAACCTCGCGCACACTTTTTTCAGCTGATGCATTCGGCACTTTCGGCACGCTTGACCAACAGGATGACGATTGGGCAGGAGAGGCGCGGCGTTACTATTTCAACATATGCGGCAAATACGGCCCACAGGTTCAGTCAGTACTCAGCAAGGCTGCCTCGCTGCCTATAGAGCGAATATGCTCCCTGCACGGGCCGGTTCTGACCGGCGACCTGAGCCGTTATTTTCAGCTTTATGACATATGGAGCAGCTATGCCCCTGAAACCCACGGGGTGCTGGTGGCCTATGCTTCGATTCACGGCAACACCGCCGAGGCAGCGCGTTTTCTTGCGAGCCAACTGCGTGAGGCAGGTGCCGGGAAGGTGATTCTGACCGATTTGGCGCGTGAAGATATGTCGCAGGCTGTGTCGGACGCTTTCATGATGGACTCGCTGGTGGTGGCAGCCTCGACCTACGATGCATCCATATTTCCACCTATGCATGATTTCCTGCATCATCTCAAACTGAAAAACTTCCAGTGCCGCCGCGTGGCCGTGATTGAAAACGGGTCGTGGGCGCCTGTGGCTGCCCGCAAAATGCTGGCAATGCTGGAGTGTATGAAGGGAATGGAAATCGTTGCGCCTGCCGTTACTCTGCGGGGGCAGTTTAAAACCTCTGACCGCGAAGCGCTCACCGCGCTTGCCGCAACGCTGGCAGAAAAATAGATTTTACGGATACTAATTGAAGGGGACACGCTGGCTTCCCGGTAATCGTTTGTGAGGCTGTGCCGGTGATTGACCTAAGTCGACACCATTCAGTTGAATCTGCAAGCCAATATAATCTGAACCATTCGTCGTGCGGCGAGACGTCTAAGGATGATATGACTGACAGCGCCGTCGCTATGCCGGCTAAAAGCAGGGCTGTATGCAAAAATAAAGTGTACCCAAAATTTTTGATTTAACTTTTGGGTGCACTTTATTTGTCGGTGGGGGTATATAGAGGTTACTTATGTTCCTTTATTCTATGCCGAGGTGCCGGCGCATCAGGGCGATGTTTTTCTTGAATTTGTTGTTGATTATGATGCCTATGATGGCTCCGATAACGCATCCGCCTATTGCGCTGAACAGCAGTGCCGGTTCTTCTTCATGGTCGAGAAGGCACACCATGGTTATAAGCAGGGGTACCGCCAGGCATATCAGGATGGTTCTGCACCGGGCGCGGACTATTGAAAAACGTTTTACAAAACTGATGGCTTCAACAGTGGTTGCCGTCGGGAAATCAACGCGGTTGAGCATCCTGATTTGTATGAAATTGAAAATCACGGCTAATATGAAATAGCCTATATAGAAAGTAAGGAACCATCGTGGAAGTTCGATGATTTTCAAAAGGGATGGAGCCGACATGCATGCCAATATTCCTATAAGCAGCATTCGCTTCTGCATGCGGAGGATGCGGTTTTTGATGGAGCGCGGAACTTCACGGCGGATTTTCCCGTCGCCCGATGGTGCGTCAGGTGCGGGGATGTCGATTTCCCGCCATTTCCGTTTAAGTGCGTCTATATCTTTCATCTGAATGTCTGTTCAAGGTTTTGTTACTTGCATTTAAGGTTTCCCGGGGTGAACGGGAGTGTTGCCGGTTCAGGTGTCGCTCATGGCTGCCAGCTTCTGTTTGCAGCGGTTGAGGCGTGTGGCCACGTTGTTGCGCGTCAAACCGGTCACTTCGGCGATTTCCTGATAGCTTTTCTCGTCGAGCCACATAAGGATAATGGCTTTGTCGAGGGCAGGCAGGCGGTTTATGAGTTCGTACATCTCATGCAGGCACCGGGCGTGTTCGTGATCGTCGGTGGCATTGTCGGCCACGGCGAGCATTTCCTGCGGGTCGAGGGTAACGGTGTCGGCATGACGCCGTGTGTGGCGGAAACAGCTTATGCAGGTGTTGATGGTGATGCGGTAGATCCATGTCGACATGGCGGCTTCTCCACGGAATTTATCCAAGGCTTGCCAGATGTTGATCTGGGTTTCCTGGAATAGGTCTTTGAAGTGTTCGGCATCGGTTGCATACATGTAGCATACCTTGACTATGACCGCCTTGTTGGCGGCCATAATCCTTTCGAAAGCCTGTTCTTTGTCGACCGGATTTTGCATCTTAATTGGTTTGACGCATGATTACGGAAAAAGTTACAGCGAAGGAGTTGAAAGTTTATGGTATGGGATTTTGCAGTCGGGTTGGAGGTATAAAGCCGATGTCATCCGAGGAGGTCGGATGGCGAAAGTGTATCTGCCCTGCATCGAACTTGTCAGCGGGCAGCTTTGAAATATAGGATTATGGCGATAATTGTGTAGAGCACGTTTGGAATCCACATGGCTATCATTGGCGATGTGAGTCCGGAAATGGCAAACGACGATGTAACGGTCATGAACAGGATGTAGCTGAAACTCAACACCAGTCCCAGGCCGATGTTCATGCCCATGCCACCTTTCACTTTCTTCGAGGAGAGCGACATGCCTATAATGGTGAGGATGAATGCCGCCGCGCACATGGCATAGCGTTTTTCGTATTCGATTTCGAATGCCTTGATGTTGGCAACGCCGCGTTCCTTCTGGCGTGATATGTATTCCTGGAGCTGCGGGGAGGTGAGGGTTTCCTGGTCGTTGCGTGAAATCAGGAAGTCGCGCGGTTCAAACGGGATTACGGTGTCGAGCGAGTTTCCCTTTGTGATAAATTCACGGTCGCCTTTGAAATCGCGTATCATGTAGTCGCGCACCTGCCATTGATAGAGTGTGTCCCATTTGATTGACAGGGCGGTGAGGCGCGACACCAGTTTTTTATCCTTGAATTCCTCTAACGAAAAGCGGTAGCCTGTCTTTGTGGTGTTGTCGTAACGGCTCATGTAGGCAATCTGCCCCGGGGCAACCTGCATCATTATGTTGTCGCCGTAGTCAACCCGGCGGTTGCGCACATAGGTGTTGGTGTAGTCGATGCGCTTAACATTGGCCGGGGGGATAATATATGCCCCGAGCACGAATGTGCCGGCTGCGATAATGGCCGCCGAAATCATATACGGGCGCAACAGGCGCCTGAAGCTCATGCCGCTTGAAAGCATGGCTATGATTTCCGAGTTGTCGGCAAGTTTCGAGGTGAAGAAAATCACCGCTATAAATGTGAAGAGGGGGCTGAACTGGTTGGCAAAATAGGGGAGGAAGTTGAGGAAGTAATCAAAAACGGTGGCTTTCAGCGGGGCCTGCAGAAATGATTCAAGCTTTTCGTTGATGTCGAACATCACGGTGATTGCCAGAATCAGCATAATGGCAAACATGTATGTGCCCAGGAACTTACGGATAATATACATATCCAGTATGTTCACAGGAGCCTTTCTCCAAAAGGATGTCATTGCCGCAAGCTTCTCTTTGTTCATGGTGTCCTTATAACTTACAATTTACCTCAGAGCCGTCGTGTGACGTTTTCAACCATTACGGGTTTCCATGTGGCGAAATCACCGGCAATGATATGTTTGCGGGCTTCCTTGACGAGCCATAGATAGAAAGCGAGGTTGTGGATGGATGCAATCTGCATGGCCAGCAGTTCCTGGCTGATAAACAGGTGGCGCAGGTAAGCCTTTGTGTAGACGCGGTCGACGAAGCATTCGCTATCCTCCTGGATCGGGGTGAAATCGTCGGCCCATTTCTTGTTGCGCATATTCATGATGCCGTGGGGGGTGAACAGCATGCCGTTGCGCCCGTTGCGGGTGGGCATAACGCAATCCATCATGTCGACACCACGGTCGATTGCTTCGAGTATGTTGGCCGGTGTGCCCACCCCCATAAGGTATCGTGGCCGGTCGGCTGGAAGGATTTCGTTTACCACCTCGATCATTTCATACATGGTTTCGGCCGGTTCGCCCACGGCCAGGCCGCCGATGGCGTTGCCGTCGGCACCCAGTTCCGCCACTCGCATGGCGGCTTCGCGGCGAAGGTCGGGGTATGTGCATCCTTGCACTATGGGGAAGAAACTCTGGCGGTAGCCGTAAAGCCCGTCGGTTGCATTGAAGTGTTCCCATCCGCGTTTGAGCCATCGCATGGTGAGGTCGAGCGATTTCCGGGCATATGCTTTGTCGGCGGTGCCTGGGGTGCATTCGTCGAGTGCCATCATAATGTCGGCACCTATTTCCCGTTGGATGTCGACGGTGCGTTCGGGAGTGAAAAGATGTTTCGACCCGTCGATATGGCTGCGGAACCATGCCCCTTCCTCGGTGAGCTTACGGTTATCGGCCAGTGAGAATACCTGGAAGCCCCCGCTGTCGGTCAGGATGGGGCGGTCCCACCCCCCGAATTTGTGCAGGCCGCCTGCCTGCCGCAGAATCCCGGTGCCGGGGCGGAGATAGAGGTGGTATGTATTGCCGAGTATGATTTGGGCATTTATATCGTCGCGAAGTTCACGCATATGAACCCCCTTCACGGCGGCGCATGTGCCTACGGGCATAAAAATCGGGGTTTCGATTGAGCCGTGGTCGGTCTCGATGATTCCTGCCCGCGCGTTGCTTGACGGGGCTGTGGCTGTCAGTTTGAATTCCATATCTCCTGCAAAGTTACGAAAAAAATGTAATCTATTGGGAATGAACCGCACCCCAAAAGCTTGAGCGTATATCTTGAAAAAATTGAGTTTTGTGTGTTTCGTTCATCGATGTTATTGCGCTTAGCCATTAAAACCATATTTGGGAATATGATGCCTAACCTGCTGGAAATCCATTGAAAATAATTAAATTTGCACATTGGGGGATGATGCGCTTAAACAAATTGAGGAATATGCAGCCAATAACAATTCTTGATAAAGATTATCTCACATGGGTACAGACACTATGCGAGCGTTACCGCACAAGTCAGATTAAGGCTGCTGTAAAAGTCAACCAAGAGATGCTGCACTATTATTGGCTTCTTGGTAAAGAAATTGACGAAAGAGGTGATGAGAATAAGTATGGTTCGGCATTTTATGCGACACTCAGCCGGGATTTGAAAAAGCGGATGCCAAAGGCAACAGGATTATCGGAAAGAAACATTCGGTATGCACAAAGTTTTTACCAGCTTTATTCTAACTTTATCCAAAATTTGCAGCAACCTGCTGCAAATTCGCAACTGGCTGAAAATGAGGGAAGCTCTCTTGACTGCTCAAATCTGCAACAACTTGTTGCAGATTTGATGGATGGTATATACCATATACCTTGGGGACATCATATGCTTTTGATTGACAAATTTTCAAATAGATCAGATAAAGCCGTATTCTATGTAGGAGAGATAATAAAAAATGGTTGGAGTAGGGATATGCTTCGTAATTTCATAGATTCTGATTTATACGAGCGTCATGGCAAAGCTTTGACCAATTTCAAACGTACTCTCCCGGATGTTACGAGTGACTTGGCTCAGGAATTAACCAAAGACCCATATGATTTTGCTTTCACCGGCATAACGACAAAATATAATGAGAAAAACCTCAAAGACGCTCTGTTAAATAATATCACTCAGTTTCTAATCGAACTCGGTACAGGATTCGCATACGTTGGTCGAGAATATAGGTTGTCAATTGGTAATACAGAAAAGTTTATCGACCTGTTGTTCTATAATCTGAATTTATCGGCATATGTTGTAGTCGAAGTCAAAATCGGAAAATTTGATTTTGCCGATGCAGGGCAGCTTGGAGGTTATGTGGTTGCATGTAACCATATGTTGAGAAAAGAAGGCCGAGATAATCCTACTATTGGTATTCTTATTTGCAAAGAAAAAGACAATCTTGTCGCTCAGTATGCTCTTGAAGCGAGTAGTTTGCCTCTTGGAATTTCAGAGTATGACCTTGCCCGCTTATATCCAGAAAACATTGAGGGAACGATTCCAACTATTGATGAACTGGAGAAAGGCATATTATCAGAAGAGTCAAAAGGCAATAGCCTCGATTCTTAAACGTTACATCTGGTGTGTCCCCCAAAAGTCAGACTGGGGACTTTTGGGGGGCAGCTCAGACATTTATCTGGGCACAGGCTGTCGGGGTGTGCGTTAGGTGTTATCGGCCTGGTGATTTGTCAGGGGTTTTGCTTTACGATTTGGTTATAATGGGGCTATTGGTAGTCGTATTTTGCAGCTTCACCGGCCTGATTGGCCGAACGGATAGGCACCAGGGTAAATCCCCAATCATATTCATGGTTGGCAGGAATCTGATAATGAGGTTCTGGCCGTGATCCCCAGCTGTCATATCCGCCGACTCCCTGCTGTTTCATATCCACGCAGACTTCCACAAAGTCTCTCGGGATGATGTCGTTGACATGATGCATTCTTCGCAATACGTTTTTGGCCGCATCCTCGTCATGGTTGGCAATTTCTTCCGGGCTGAAGTTGTTCCATTGATAAGGGTGGGGGAGGGCTTCTTCCGAGTCGAAATCCTCGATAGGGTTACGTAGGGCATTGAACCCGATCAGGCTGTCGGCTATGATAGCCAGGCCGTTCCCCTTGTCGGGCGATAAGGCAATCCAGCGGGTATCCGTGCGGTGTCCGTTTTCCTGCGGACGTACATAATTGAAATACATTTTGTCGGCGGTTGTTTGATACACTCCTACAAGCGTGCCGTGATTGCGGTCGATGTAGTTCTCTTCCGGGCCGCGACCGAAGTATTCCACGTTATTCATCCGTGCAGGCAGACGGAAACGCATACCGATGCGGGGGACTTCCAACTTGGAAGCCGCCTTGCGTGCAGCATCACTTCCGGGTGTGAAGGTGGCCATGCGGGTGGCTTCGGAGACCTCTGTTTCTGAAGCTTGCATATCGGTAGATGTAAATTTGGCGTTTACGTTTACCACCCCGCTCGGATATATCTTATAATTCACGACATATAGGTTGCCGGCAGCCAACAGATAATTCACTTTCAATGAAACTACGTTGTTATCCGAAGTAATGACGGCATCGGTGACATGGAAATTACGACTCGATTGCTTCCATACCTGCAAACGTTTTGGGGCCCCGTTGCCGTAGTCATTGTCAGTCGGGGCGCGCCAGAAGTTGGGTTGGATTCCGAATCCGTCGTTGAAATACTCGGTTCCGTCCACTTTGTAGGAAGTTACCAACCCGCTTTTTTTGTTGAATACGAAGTTGACTTTTGATGAATAGACTGTCAGTTCATCGCCCTGTGTAGATGTGCTCAATGCAGGGCCATTCCCTTTGTAGGTTACCTTCCTGGCATTGATGGGGAGCCGGAACTGGTCGTAGGCTATTTCGTATCCAGCAGGAATCAGGGGTTCGGGTTCGGTAGTTGTCACGCTGAAGTTGACAAAATATTCAGTTCCCGGTTGTGCTTTCAATCCCTTTACCGGCACAGTGAGCTCTTTCGATGCCTGCGGGGCGATATCCATGGATACTTTTCCTCGCCGGATAATCTTGCCGTTGGCAACGATGTTATAGTTAATCTGATATTTGGTCAGATTGGTAAAATAGAACCGGTTGGTAATTTTAAATTTGCCGGATGCAGGGTCGGTTGCCTCAAAGCCTATGTTTTGGTGAACATATTTCACCTCGGCCATTGCAGGATGCGCTTCCCTGTCGGGATTTACGAGGCCGTTACAAAGGAAGTTGCCATCGCTGGGCATGTCTACGCCGAAGTCGCCCCCGTAAGCCCAATAAGCTTTTCCGTCCTTGTCTGTCTGAAGGATGCCTTGATCCACCCAGTCCCAGATATATCCGCCTTGCAAGTTGGGATATTTATAGATTGCCTGCCATTGCCCCCACAGGTTGCCGGTTGAATTGCCCATGGCATGCGCATATTCGGAAGGGGCTATTGGCCGGTCGCTGCCGTTCTGCCCGATGCTTTCCAGCCAGTCGGCACCGGGATATTGGGGAACATACATGTCGGAATTCCATTCCCATTGGGCACGTTCGTAGTTAACCGGGCGTGCCATGATATTTCGGTCGGCTTCTTTAAGCCATAGATATGTCTGATAGAAGTTATACCCGTTTCCGGCTTCATTACCCAATGACCAAAAGGTGACACTCGGGTAATTCTTGTTGCGTTCAAACATGTTGATGGTGCGATCCATATGCGGTTGCAGCCATTCGGGGTTATTTCCCAAAGTGCCTCCTTTGCGGAGATTATAGTACATCCCGTGGCTTTCGATATTGGCTTCGTCATACACGTACAGTCCGTATTCGTCGCAGAGTTCATAGAAACGGCGGTCCTGCGGATAGTGGCAGAGACGCACACTGTTTAAATTGTGCTGTTTTATCAGCTCAAAGTCACGGCGCATCAGTTCCTCGGTTATGTAATGGCCTGTTTCGGGATTGTGTTCGTGGATGTTGACGCCTTTAAGTTTAAGCGGTTGACCGTTGATAAACAGGCAGACATAGGGTTGGCCGTTGACCGCTTTTTGTTCGGTTGGTTTGATTTCAATACGGCGGAAACCGACATTGAAGGGGACGATTTCCACAAACTTGTCACCATCTTTGATATACATCAACAGCTTGTAGAGGTCAGGGCGTTCGGAACTCCATGTCTTTACGCCGGGTATATCGACCGTCATTTTCTCGAAACAAGGAACCGTCTGGTTGGCATTTAAGGCCGCATGTATTTCAGATTCTGCAATTACCTTATCTGTTTTCGTGTCGGTCAACTTATACCCGATAGTGTAACTTTTGGATTGTTCCGAGGAGTTGTTGCGTACATCCATCGACAATCGGAAAATACCGTTCTTATACGTGTCGTCGAGCGTCGATGTGATGCGGAAATCCCTTATTGCCACTTTGGGCTGTGAGTAGAGAAATACATCACGTTCAATGCCGCTGATACGCCAGAAGTCCTGGCATTCGAGGTAGGTTCCCGTGCTCCAGCGGAAAATTTTCAGTGTCAGCACGTTTTTGCCGGGTTTCACATACCGGTTTATTAAGAATTCGGCAGGATTCTTTGAATCTTCGCTATATCCGACTTCTTGGCCGTTGAGATAGACATACACACCTGATTTTGCTCCTGCCAGATGCAGATAAATATCCCTATCGTCCCAATCGGCAGGGATGTCGATGTCACGGCGATATACGCCTACCGGGGTTGCCTCTGGTAGGACGGGCGGTTGCGGATTACGGGCTTTGAATTCGTAGCCGTGATTGGTGTAAATGGCTACTCCGTGCCCTTGCAGTTCCCAGTTGCCCGGAACCTGGATATCATGCCATGCATCCGTGTCAGTATTTGGATCGGTGATGCGGTCGGGCAGATTTTTATAGGAATCCACATAGTAAAACTTCCATGTCCCGTTCAGTGACCGATAGTATCTGCTTTGTTCGAATTTGCCGGTCAGAGCGTCGTTCATGTTATCATAGGTCATAAACGAGGAACGTGGATACTCCTTGTTGACGGCTACAACCTGCACATCTTGCCAATAAGGTTTTATCGTATTATCAGCCAAGAGGTCGGTTGCCATTAAGGAAAGGGTTCCTGCAACAATGTTTTTGGTTAAAAGGGAGTTTAATCGAATTTTCATGCTTCCAATATTGGTTTTGTATTCATTATATAGTCTTTAGCCTCACGGATAAGACTCGGTTCCGAGGATTGGGGATTCGGGGTTAAAATGCTTTGGCTCATGCCAGTCCCATTCCCGGAGAAAATCAAGGAGGTGTGTCAAAATTTTGAATTTTGACACACTCCCTGGCATTTTTCGTGCAAAAATAGCGATATTCTGGGTTATTTTGCAAAAGCGTGACGGTAGCCTTGCACCTTGTTCCAGCTTCCACGGGTGAAATCAGGGACTTCGACCGGTGCCGAATTGTTTTCGATTGACAGACGGGTGAGTTCTGCCATACAGCACCATTCTGCAAGGTCATAAACATCCATATCCAAGGGGAGGCCATTGCGCAGGCAGTAGACCAGTCGGTAGTCCATTATAAAGTCCATGCCGCCATGTCCGCCTACTTTTTTGGCGGTTTCCTCCAATTCCACATGGATGGGGTGTTTGTACTTTTCCATCAGGGCTTGTTTCACTTCGGCAGGAACGGAACCATGTGCGTTCAAATCTTCGTGGTCAGGCATGTCGTCGGATTCCACTTGTGAAGGACGCAGGCAATATTCCTGAACCGGATATTTGCTCGCATAACCGTCGGTCCCTACTATTTGGTACATGCGGCTGTAGGGGCGCGGAGTCATGACGTTGTGCTGTATCAGCATAGTCTTGCCGTTTTCTGTGCGGATCAAAGTCGAAGTCTGGTCGCCGTTTTGGAAGTCTGTTACTTCTTCACCTGTCTGCTTTTTGATATATGCCGGGCCGTTTACAGCTTTTGTATCCATTGACACAAGGGTTTTCATGCGGTCTCCACGATGGATGTCGAGTAATTGGCAAGCCGGGCCCATGCCGTGGGTTGCGTAGATGTCACCACGGTGTTTTTGGTTGTAATCCATACGCCAGTTGTTCCAGTATGCGCCCCAAAAATCTTCCAGATTGTGGATGTAGGAACCTTCGACATGAAGCACTTCTCCGAATATGCCTTGTTGTGCCATATTCAGGGATGTCAGTTCAAAGAAGTCATACACGCAGTTTTCCAGTTGCATGCAGTGTTTGCGGGTTCTTTCCGAAGTGTCGACAAGTTTCCAGATTTCGTCGAGCGTCATAGCCGCAGGGACTTCTATGGCCACATGCTTTCCATGTTCCATTGCATAGACTCCCATTTCAGCATGGTGCTTCCAGTCGGTTATGATATATACGAGGTCGATATCATCCCGTTCGCACAGTTGTTTCCATGCGTCTTCCGACCCGCTGTAGGCAGCGGCTTCGGGCATCCCTGCCTTTTTAAGGATTTCTTGTGATTTTTCCACGCGTTCGGGGAGAAGGTCGCACAGGGCTACGACTTTGGTTCCCGGAATCTGTGTCCATCGCGACACTGCACCGGGGCCACGCATGCCTAACCCGACGAACCCGACACGAACGGTATCGATTTTAGGTGTGACGAGTTGGATTACATCCTCCTGACCGGCAGGGCGGGCAGGGATTTCCACTTTGATAGGGGCAAATGCTTCTTGCTCTTTTTGCTGTGAGGTGCAGCCGGTGTGGCAGGCTAGCAAGATACCGAGCGATGCGACTGTGAATAACTTTTTCATCATGGTTTTGTATTTTTGATTTGAGGGTTGTTTGCCGTTTCCCGTTTGGTTTGCCAAAAGTAGTAATTAATTCAATGATGCATGTATAGAGAGGCCGGTTTTGTCCTGTTTTGTATCACGTATGTCAAAAGTCAAGATAGGGATTTCAGAGGTGGCCGCATGATTTGCTTGAAGAAACCTGTGTGGTTTTTATCTATAGCAGCATCGAAAATCAGTGCAAATCTCATTTGGTATTATCCATTTTATCTGTATGGCTTTTGGCATTGGAATTTATAGCTTTGATGGTTTCAAGATATGCCCGTTCTACCGGTGACAGTTCGCGTACTTGGAATATACGATATTCTCGTTCTGCCTTATCCATGGCTTGTTTATGGCTTATGGAACCTGGATGGTTGAGTAATGCTTCCCCTGTGGATGAAAGAATGTTGTCAAGTTGTGTTACATAGTCGCTCATATACATAGGTCGGCGACGCATAGCTTGTATTCACGTGACACCTGCCTATTACCCTCTTGGCGAACTTGTCGGAATCTCCGACAGGTTGCAGGCTCTTCCAATTCCCGTTCATCATATATGTGTTGGATGTGTTCAACCACATTACTTCTTGAAGTCTGATACAATTCAGCCATCGGCTGCTGCGACAACCATACTGTATCTCCAGTAAACTTGACCTCAATGCGGGTTTCTCCATTCTCGCCTTGATATATTATTATTTAATTATTCTCATTCATGCTTGTCATTTCCGGCTAAAAATAGTGATACTCATACAATCAAGTTTTAGTTGTACTGCCTAGTTGGCATTTCGAATATAGATACTTAAACCACAAAGCTAATAATTTTTTGTGATTCCGTAGTTGTATAAATGTTTAATTCGATGGCGTATTCTATCCGATTCTCGTTCAAAACTAGATAATCAGAATAAATTACAGCTATCGAGATGATGTTATCTGGTTTTCATAACGGGAAAAGTGTCGGCGCATGCCTGACTGCTTTTTATTGCGAGCCTGCATGCGCCGACATAGGGGTGTTTTATGTGGGTGGCTTTTACCTGACGGCTACTTTGTGGGTTGTGCCGTTGATGGTTACCAGGTAAAGCCCTGCCGGGAGATTTGTGTAGGATTCTTCCCCGGTAGATGTATGTCGGTGGATGATGCATCCGTCGGGGGTATATATGGCTATCGATTCCCCTCCTGGCAGCCCGCTGATTTTAATCCCGGATGCATTAGTGGTGATGCTATAGGGGGTGGCCGTGGCGGAACCGATGGTTTCTATTGATGAAACCTGGGCGATTGTGCCGAATTCGTTCCATTGCCCGGCAGCCTTATAGGCTTCGATACTTTCGGAAGGGACGGTAAGGGTGCAGTTTGCCACATCGGTCTTGTAGAACGCATATGAGCCTAGGACGGGTGGGGTAATCGCTTTTACTGTCATATGTTTCAAAGAGGGGAGCATGGAGAATGCCTCTTGGCCGATAGTGCTGATGTTGGAGCCGAGCGTGACGGAGGCGAGTTTGGCGCAACTGTTGAATGCATGATCGTCAAGCGAGGTTACCGATTCCGGCACATCGACGGTTTCGAGCGAATTGCATTCGAAAAACACGTTCCATTCAATGGTTTCGAGTTTTTCGTTCCATATTATTTCCTTGAGTGAGGTGCAGTCAAAAAACGCACCGTTTTTGATAGTGGCAGTTGCTTCTCCCAGGGTTACTTTTTCAAGCCCCGTGCAGTAATAGAACATCTGGGTGCTTATCTGCGAATAGGTGTCGGGGATTACTACCTCTTTCAGGGCAGAGCAACGGTTGAAAGCCTTGTTGCCGAACCACGGCTCCTGCAAAGGGAGATGCAGGGTTGTCATTTCATCACATTCGGAAAAAGCATTGAAACCTATTGAAGTCAGTTCTGTGAGCCCGCTGAGGTCGAGGGTCTCAATCGCGGTGGCTTCGAATGCGTAGTTGCCGATTTCGGAAAGGGTTGGATTGAATGTGATTTCTTTTAATGTCACACAGCCCGAAAACGCACTGGCACCGATGGTTGTGAGGGGGGCGGGAAGCACTACCGATGCCAGGGAGTTGCACATATAGAAGGTCTCTTCGCCTATGGAGGTTATTTTGTCGCCAAGATTTACAGCTGACAGGTTTTTGCAGCTGTTGAACACTCCGTCGGGAAGTTCGGTAACCGAGGTGTGTTCGAGATTGACTGATGAAAGGGATTCGCAATTATAGAAGCACGATGTCCCGATTGCAGCCAAGGCATTTGGAAGTGTGATTGATTGCAGGGCTGTGCATGTGGAGAATGCCGCATTGCCAAGGTTGGTAAGTGTGGATGGAAAGGTTGCAGACGTCAGGTTGTTGCAGTCCATGAACGCACCGCGTCCGATGGAGGTAAGTCCTTCGTTGAATATTATGGATTCGACGGCCGAATTTTGAAAAGCATATGCCCCTATGGCTTCCACGTTTTTAAGCACCTCATCGTCGGCAAGGTTTATTTCGGATTCGGTCCCGGTCCATTTTTCAATAGTCTTGCCGTCGGCACTCAACGTGTAGGATGTCGACGGTATTGCGGCTGAGGCAAAGAATGTGATGCCAAATGCCATCATGGCTGCGAGGGTGGAAGCTTTTTTCATAAGTTTGGCGGTTAAGCAGTTAAATAGCGGGTTGTGCTGTGGGATTATTAATTCGATTGCGAATATACGCTATTGACTGTAACCTGATATTAATCCAGATTAAGAAATTGGCTGTTTTACGTCGATTTCCCTGAAAAATGAGTTGATGTCGGCTCTTGAGCCGAAAGCTTTGAGTGGAATGATAAGTTCGGTTGCGCCGGCTTTGCGTCGGCTGGTTTTATCCATATGGCATACCACTACATAATTACCCTCGATATGTATGCTTGTAATGTCGTGTTTGGCGATGGTCCGTGCGGGTGGAATCCTTGTCGCGGTTGCCACGATGTCGTTGTCAGTTGTTTCAGCCTCTTCGTTTTTTGGCAGTTGTAAATATTCGATTATTATATCCCCGCTGTCGGATAGATGTATGCTGTGCGGGAAGATTCCGTTAACGGACTCCGGGCGGGAAGCGATTGCAAACCAGGCAAACATTGCTGCCGTGGGTGCAAGTATGAAAATCACTGCAAGCGCTACCACAAGCCATCGCCAGTCGGCAGTACCGAGAGCCAGGAACGTGGCCACGGGGATTGCCGCACACCACCAATAGCGCACGGCGATACGTGTGAAATATCGTCGTGCCGAGACTGACGGGCTGATGGTGAATTCCGATGTAACCTGGTTGGCCATTACCTGATGTTCTATATGCCGGTTTGTTCCTGATTACTTCGCTACTTACCAGCGGCCTGAACTATGCGACTTCCTGTACCGCGATGCAAACGGTGATGGAAAGCCCGACACAGATGACCGTGTGGAGATTGGCTACGGAACACTTCCCGGCATTACCCTACGGTGCCAATCTCGGACTTGCATTTGAACGGTTGAATGTGGCTTACATTAAATTTATTGAACATCCCACCATTTAATAAAATCGGTTGAATTGCCGTCAACTGCGTTGACAAATTCCGTAGAAACGATTTTGGTTGACATACGGTTGACGGAAATAAAAAAAGGGAATCCTAAACATTCGAATGCCAAATGCTTAGGATTCCCTAAAGTGTCCGAAATGAGACTCGAACTCACACGACCAAACGGTCACTACCCCCTCAAAGTAGCGCGTCTACCAATTCCGCCATCCGGACAATCCAAATCATGCTTTATGTTATATCCGTTTTAGTTGCCATATCCATTTCGGATAGGGACTTAACAGACTTGCAATGACCTTGCAGGTGAGATTCGTGGTAAAAATGATTCAGAGCGAAAAACGGGACTCGAACCCGCGACCCCGACCTTGGCAAGGTCGTGCTCTACCAACTGAGCTATTTTCGCAGTTTGGCGCTCATCGGTGTTGTTCCCGATTTGCGAGTGCAAAGTTAATAGAAATTTTTAACTTGTGCAAATTTTTCGTCCAAAATCTTCAATCATTTTTCGGAAAAACTGATGTCAGACTTATTGGATGTCTGAAACCGTATCCCATATCCGTCTAAAAGTGAATATGGTGGCGGGTCAGCGGGTGGTGTCTTCCCAGATCCAGGCTTCGCCGAAGCGCATGCGGAATTCGGGCGACATCATGCGGCTCTGCAGGTCGGCGCGGTCGTCGGAGCTGATGGCCGACACGCGGCTCATGGTCCGTGAATTGACGGTGTGCAGATCGTAGCCGGTGCCGCCGTTCTGACGGATGAACTCGTCGGCCTCGGACGGGCTTCGGAATGTGGCGACCACAACGTGGTAGCGGTAATGTTCCGCCTCTTTGACGCTGTCGGCCGATGCCTCGGGTGCTTCTTCAGCTTCGGCCTCCTGAACCTTGCTCGATTCGGAAGGGTAGAGGCAGGCCGCCGTGTTGCGGATGATCTTCTCGACCGGAACAACCGACGCCTCGTCAACCTGAGGCTTTTCCCGGGCCGGAAGCAACGAGAGAACCACCACCGCTATCAGGAGGAAGCTCGCCGCTGTGCGTGCGAAAATCTTGTTGATGGCTATGTAGTAGTTGCGGTCGGTGTCGAACACACGCGGTTTGCGCTTCTTCTCAGGCATAGCTTCAACAGCCGCGTCGGAATCGTCGCTTTCCACGACTGCGGGAGCCGGAGCCAGCGATGCAATCTCCCCGATGGTCGATGCAATGGGTGAAGCAACTTTCTCGGCAATATCCTCTGGCGTGGCAACAGTGGCAGCGGCAGCTGCCTGCGGAGCCTGACGGAAGACCGGAGCCGCTGTGTAACCCATGAAGCGGGCTGTCTGTGCCGCCGACTGCTGAGGCTGGAAGGATACCGTTTCCTCTTCGAGACGCAGTATGCCGAGATGTCCGAGTGTAATCTCGCCGTCGCTCTCAAGCGCTTCGCGCAGCTGCATGGTGTCGCGCCGCAGCAACTCGCGACCCTCGGCGAAAGAGACACTGTTCTTGCGTGCGTATGAATTGGCAAGCAAGCCGTCGTCGTGGCTCAGCGCACCGTTGAAGCGTACCTCACGTGTCATAGGCAACCATACGCGGCGCACGCTGTCGAAGCGGGCGGCATGACGCACGTTGATGAACGCGCCGAGACCCGGCACGACCACGCAGTCATGATGCAGAAGCAGGTATTCTATGTGCAACGAAAGATTATACACGTTCAGGGTTAGCTGTTTAGTTGTTGCCGACGGTCCGGCGAGCCGGCCGTGAAGGCGAAATGGAGTGCAAAGTTACAAAAAACTGCCGCAATTTCCAACGCCCGGCCGATGCTTTTTTGTTATTTTTTTGTATCGCTCCGCTTTTCCGGCGACTTGCCCGGCGTGGCAGTCAGGCGGTTGTATAGATTTTCGTCCACGCCGAATTCACGGGCTATTTTCAGGTCCTGCTCCATGGCCGTGGTCTGGAACCGAGTCTTGTTGAGCATGGCGCGCATCAGGTAGAGCATACCGTCGCGCGGATATTTCTTCAGTCCTTCGGTAAGGTCGTCGGCCATATCCTCAATCCTGCCGAACAGATATGACGTCAGCAACGCCTTGCCGAGCAGCGCGGCATCGGGTTCCAGACGGTAGGCCGCCCGGTATCTGCCTATGGCCGTATCGACATCGCCGCTTGCGGTGGCTATGTCGCCCTCTGCCTCGCTCACGGCGGCATCCTCGCCATACCGCTCCGTATAGGCCGAGAAATCAGCCATGGCTCCGGTCGCGTCGCCCTTGGCGGCACGCAGCAGACCGCGCATCTTACGGGGCCATTGCAGCGTGGAGTCGAGCGCGAGGGCTGTGTCAAGGTCCTGCATGGCCGGTCCGACATCTCCCTTTGCAATATATGTGCGTGCGCGGTTAGAGAGCAGCGCGGTCGATCTGGGAGCCGAGGCAAGGCCGATGTCGTAAGCCTCGATGGCGCCGTCGTAGTTCTCCATATTGGTGCGCACCAGGCCGAGGTTCGACCAGAGCAGATAGTTAGACTTGTTGGCCGGCTCATGACGGAGAGCCTTGACGATGACGCGCTCCGCGTCGGCCCATCTTTCCTGACGTATGTAGCGGTCGGCCGAATCGGCCAGCTGCACGTAGGTGGCAGTAAGAGTCTGCGCCCCCGAATGGAGGGCGCAGAAACTCATCAATACTGTCAGGATACTTATTATTCCTGTCCTTTTTATCACTGTTTGGAGTTTTTGTAATTGTCGATACCGGTGTTGAGGAACTTCAGGAACTTCGGAATGTCTTCCTCGTAGGGGAAGGCGAAGTTCATCGGCTTCGCGTCATCGTTGAGGATGACATAGTAGGGCTGTGCGTTGGCACCGAACTTGGTGCGCTGCAGGTAGCTCCACTTGTCGCCGTAGGTGCGCAGCGTGCGTTCCTGCCCATCCTTCTCCTTGACGGTGATAGGCTGGGGGAGTGCCTTCTTGTCATCGACCATGAGTGTGACCATCACGAAGTCGTTGTCGATCATGCTCTTTATCTCGGGGTTGGTCAGCACGGCGGCCTCCATCTTGCGGCAGTTCACGCAGCCGTAGCCGGAGAAGTCGACGAGCACGGGCTTGTTGAGCTTGGCGCCGAGTTCCATACCCTCCTCGAAGTTGTCAACCTGGGCATGTACGTCGCCGGTGTAGAGGTTGAAGTCCTGGGTATAGATCGGGGGAGCGAAGGCGCTGATGCTCTTGAGCGGAGCACCCCAGAGACCGGGAATCATATACACGGCAAACGCCATGGAGATGATAGCGAGCATGAAGCGTGTTATGCCGACTTTCTCCACCTCGTCGTCGTGAGGCAGGCGGATCTTGCCGAGCAGGTACACACCGAGCAGCGCGAAGATCACAATCCAGAGGGCGATGAATACCTCACGGTCCATCAGACGCCAGCCGTAGGCGAGGTCGGCAACCGAGAGGAACTTCAGGGCGAGCGCGAGCTCAAGGAAACCGAGCACAACCTTGACGGTGTTCATCCAGCCGCCCGACTTGGGCATGGACTTGAGCATTGTCGGGAACATCGCGAAGAGCGAGAAGGGGAGAGCCAGAGCGAGAGCGAATCCGGCCATGCCGACAGCAGGCGAGATGAAGTTGCTTGTGGCGGCCGCCTCGACGAGCAGGGTACCGATGATCGGGCCGGTGCAGCTGAACGAGACGAGGCAGAGCGTGAACGCCATGAAGAAGATGGAGAGATAGCCGGTGGTGGCATCAACCTTGGAGTCCATCTTGTTGGTCCACTTGGCGGGGAGTGTAAGCTCGAAGCCGCCCATGAACGAGAAGGCGAAAATCACGAGCAGAATGAAGAACGCGATGTTGAAACCGGCGCTTGTTGCAAGCTCATTGAGAGCCGAGGCACCGAAGAGACCGGTCACAATCAGACCGAGGGCCACGTAGATCACAATGATCGAGAGGCCGTAGACCATGGCGGTGGTGATAGACTTGCGGCGCGACTTGTTCGACTTCAGGAAGAAGCTGACGGTCATAGGAATCATAGGCCATACGCAGGGGGTCACAAGAGCGATGAGGCCGCCGATGAACCCGGCTATGAAGATGTACCACAGACTGCGGCTCTGCTGGCCGGGGTCCTCCTCGAAAGCGCGGATCTCAGCCTCGCAGTTGGCCCACCACTTGTCGGCCTTGACGCCCGATAGATTGGCTGCCGGTTCCATAAAGCCTTCAGAAGCCTGGAGCGAGTCGGTCATCTCGGTCAGAGCGTTGACCTCGGCGTTGTCGGCCTCTTTCTTCTCCTCCTCGAGTTTCTTTGCCTCCTCCTTGACAGCGTCGGTCACGGGAGATGTGCCCTTGAAAGTATGCAGCTCGTTAACCCGGAAGCAGCCGCTGTCGTTGCAGTACTGTCCGCCGATCTCGACCTTGGCTGTCCAGTTGGCCGAGGCCGGTTTGAGCTTCTGGGTGAACTTGACGGTTCCGGTGTAATAATGCTCGTCGACCATCATGATGTCGTCGTAGGCCTTGGTATAAGCCTTGTTGGCCTTGACCGCGCCATCGGTCTTGCAGCCGTCGAGCTGGAAATGGAACGACAGAGGCACGCCACCGCCGTCGGGGTTGTCCTGCGCGTAGAGGTGGAATCCGGGAGCGATGGTGGCCGTCATCTCAAGCGACGGGTTGGGAGTGTTGTCACCGACAACCTTGTAACTCCACGTCACCTGGTCGGCTCCCAAGGCTGAAAATGCGAACACAAGAAGTGTAAGCAGCAATGGAAAAGTACGTTTCATAAGGTATGATTGGTTAGAGTGTTTGCCAATTGATTTGCTAAATTAATAAGTTCCTTTGAAAATCACAAAAAAAAGCGGGAGTTTATAAAGAGATTATAAATTTTTTAGAAAATTTGTGAGTGTCCGAACTTTTCACTACATTTGCGTCGGAGACCGTGAGAAAGGTCCCTGCGGTCGCGGAGGCGGCCGCCCAGAAGTCAGAAATCCTTAAATCTTCGACTACCATAAAATGAAAACGAAACAACTCTTACTTGGTGACGAGGCTCTTGCTCTCGGCGCAATCTATGCCGGACTTTCAGGTGCTTACGCATATCCCGGAACTCCGTCAACCGAAATTCTCGAGTACGTACAGAAGAACCCGCTCGCCCGCGAGCGCAAGATCCACTCCCATTGGTCGTCAAACGAGAAGACCGCCATGGAGGAGGCTCTCGGCATGTCGTTCTGCGGAAAGCGCGCCATGACTTCCATGAAGCACGTGGGAATGAATGTCGCCGCCGACCCGTTTGTGAACTCGGCCATGACCGGAGCCAACGGAGGTCTGCTGGTGATCGCAGCCGACGACCCCTCGATGCACTCGTCGCAGAATGAGCAGGACTCGCGCTTCTACGCCGATTTCGCAATGATTCCCGCCCTCGAACCCTCCACACAGCAGGAGGCATATGATATGGCCCGCTACGGTTTCGAACTCTCGGAGCGTCTCGGCATTCCGGTGCTGACACGCCTCGTGACCCGTCTCAGCCACTCGCGTGCCGTTGTCGAGACACACGACGAGCCACTCGCAGAGAATGAGATCCACTACCCGGCCAACCCGAAGCAGTGGGTGCTCATGCCCGCCATGTCGAAGGTGCGCAACCGTGCCCTCATCGCCGACCAGAAAGAATTTGTGAAGGCTTCTGAAAACTCACCCTTCAACTCATACACCGAGGCTCATGACCACCGTCTCGGCATCATCGTGAACGGTATCGCCTACAACTACCTCATGGAGGCGTTCGGCGGCAACTGCCCCTTCCCCGTTGTCAAGGTCAGCCAGTATCCCCTGCCCGACGCGATGCTGCGCCGTCTCTACGACTCGTGCGACGCACTGCTCGTGGTCGAGGAGGGACAGCCCTTCATCGAGCAGAAGCTCCGCGGCCTCTGCGAGACCGGCAAGAAAATCCATGGCAAGCTCACGGGCGCGGTAATCCGCGACGGCGAGTTGAACCCCGACCTCGTGGCCGAGGCTGTGGCACGCGCCATACCCGGAGTGGAAGGCATTCTCGACAACGAGGTTCCCGCCGCTTCTGAGATTGTGGCTCCGCGTCCGCCGATGCTCTGTCAGGGTTGCGGTCACCGCGACGTGTACGGTGCGCTCAACGCCGCCCTCGAAATGTACGAGAACCCGAAAGTGTTCGGCGACATAGGCTGCTACACGCTCGGCTTCCTGAAACCTTTCAACGCCATCGACACATGCGTTGACATGGGTGCCTCGATCACCATGGCCAAGGGTGCCGCTGACGCCGGCCAGCATCCTGCCGTGGCCATCATCGGCGACTCGACCTTCACCCACAGCGGCATGACAGGTCTGCTCGACGCCATCAACGAGAACAGCAACATACTGGTCATCATCTCCGACAACCTCACCACCGGTATGACCGGTGGACAGGACTCGCAGGGCACCGGCAAGATCGAGGAGATCTGCCTCGGACTCGGTGCCGACCCCGCTCATGTGCGCACCATAGACTCGCTGCCGAAGAACCATGACCAGATGATGGCCCTCTTCCGCGAGGAGATCGACTATCCCGGACTCTCGGTGGTAGTATCACGCCGCGAGTGTATACAGACCGCTCGCCGTCACGCATCCAAGAAATAATCTAATAAGGAACACAGGAAAACCGGAAAAACATGAAATCTGATATAGTACTCGCCGGTGTCGGCGGACAGGGCATTCTCACAATCGCCACAATACTCGGTGCCGCAGCACTCAACGAAAACCTTTATCTCAAACAGGCCGAGGTGCATGGCATGAGCCAGCGCGGCGGTGACGTTCAGTCGAACCTCCGTCTCAGCTCGGACCCGATCCACTCCGACCTCATTCCTCTCGGAGGCGCCGACCTCATCGTGTCGCTCGAACCGATGGAGGCGCTGCGTTACCTTCCGTTCCTTTCCGATAAGGGATGGATTGTGACAAACTCGCTCCCCTTCGTCAACATCGACAACTATCCCGAGATGTCGGTGGTAGAGGAGGAACTGGCCCGCTGCCCGCGTGTCATCACTTTCGACATGGAGGCCCTTGCCAAGGAAGTGGCCACAGCCCGCAGCTCGAACCTCGTGCTGCTCGGCGCGGCATCACCCTTCATAGACCTCGCTCCCGAGAAGATAGAGGATGCTATCCGCGCCCTCTTCCTCCCCAAGGGTGAGAAGATTGTCGATGCCAACATCGCCGCATTCCGCGCCGGCCGCGAACGCGCCCTCGAACTGAAGAAGTAATTGACCATACACATATCATTCCCGTCGGAAATCCTTGCCAAAGGAATTTCCGGGCGGGAATGATATGACGTTATTTTACTCACATTATAGTACCTTACTGTTTATAGTACCTTACTGTACTTTTATACCTTAAATACAACCATGTTCCCCATAAGCAAAGAAACTTTCGACGCTGTCGTGAAGCGTCTCATGATAATGGATCTCGGTTCGGCCACGATCCGCCAGATCTGCACCCTCGCCGGTGAGATAGAGCGCGAGGCCGGCGAACCGATGGTTCACCTCGAAATCGGTAATCCCGGACTCAAGGCCGAGGATGTGGGCGTTGCCGCCGAAATCAAGGCCCTCGAACGCGGTGTTGCCAACAAATATCCCGCCATCCAGGGTATCCCGGAACTGAAGCAGGCCGGTTCGGAATTCATCAAGGCGTTCCTCGACATCGACATGCCGGGCCGCTGCATTATTCCGACAGTCGGCTCGATGCAGGGCAGTTTCACTCTCCAGCTTCTTCTGGCGCAGCGCCTCAAGGAGAAGGACACCATGCTGTTTCTCAACCCCGGATTCCCGGCCCACATCACCCAGGCCAAGGTGCTCGGCATAAAGTCGGAGCAGTTCGACATCTACCAGTACCGTGGCAAAGCCCTTGAGGCGAAACTTGAGTCAATCCTCTCGGAAGGCAACATAACCGGCCTTCTCTACAGCAACCCCAACAACCCGGCGTGGACCAACCTCACCGAGGAGGAGCTGGAGATTATCGGCCGTCTCGCCACGAAGTACGACTGCATCGTGCTTGAGGACCTCGCATACTTCGGCATGGACTTCCGTCAGGACATCAGCAAGCCGGGCGAGCCTCCCTATGGCTCGACAGTGGCGCGTTATACCGACAACTACATACTCATGCTCTCCGGCTCGAAGATATTCAGCTACGCCGGCCAGCGCATAGCACTCGTCTGCATCGGACCCGAGGTGTTCGACCGCAAGTATGAGTTCTTCGAGAAGTTCTACGAGATGCCCGCGTTTGGCGACGCCTATATATTCGGCGTGCTCTACTGCGCTTCGTCGGGTACTTCCCACTCCGCACAGCACGGTATGGCGGCGATGCTTGCCGCAGCCGCACGCGGCGAGCTGAAATTCATCGAGCATTGCTCGGAATATGGCCGCCGCGCCGAGATTGTGAAGAAGATCTTCACCGACAACGGCTTCAACATCGTCTACGACATGGATGGCGACCGTCCTATCGCCGATGGTTTCTTCTTCACCATCGGCTATCCCGGCATGACCGGCACACAGCTTCAGGAGGAACTTATCCGCTACGGAGTGTCGTCGATCGCGCTCGTATCGACCGGTTCCGAGCAGGAGGGTATCCGCGCCTGCGTGTCGATGATACCCGATGACGAGTCGTTCGCTCGTCTGGAACGCTTCCTCAAGAAATTCAATGAAGACCATACCCGATGAAAACAGACCATAATATCAACTACGTCTCGGCTGCCGAGGCTGTGAAACTCATAGAGAGCGGCGATCATGTGTATCTGCAAGGCTCGACCTCCACACCCGAGTTGCTCGAACAGGCTCTCGCCGACCGTGGCCATGAGCTGAGCAACGTGACCGTCATAACAGGTTTCGGAGTATGCCGTGGCGAGTCTCCGCTCTGCCGCCCGGAGTTCAAGGACACGTTCCTGGTCAACTCGTTCTTCGTCAACAACGGTTTCCGCCGCTGGATCAACGAGGGCTACGGTTCGATGACCCCCCGTTTCCTGGGTCAGGTGCCGGCGTTGATACGCGACGGCACGTGGCGCGTGGACGTGGTGCTGCTGAACTGCTCCATGCCCAACGAGGATGGACTGGTCAGCTTCGGCGTATCGGGCGACGTGGCTTGCTCGGCCGTTGAATCGGCCGACCGCCTCATCGCGCAGATTAACCCGAACATGCCGTTCTCATATGGCGACCCGACGGTGCATATCTCGAAGATTGACGCTTGCGTGCGGTGCGACACGCCGCTGGTTGAGGTTCCCACTCCGGAGCCGACCGAGGCCGAGGTCCGCATAGGCCAGTATATCGCCGACCGCATACCCGACGGCGCCACAATCCAGATTGGCGTGGGCGGCATACCCAACGCCGTGGTACGCGCATTGTCAGGCCACAAGCACCTCGGACTTCACACCGAGGCCATGACCGACGGCGTGCTGCCGCTGCTCGAAAGCGGGGTGATTGACAACTCGCTCAAGAAAGTGCTTCCCGGAAAGTCGGTGGCATCGCTCGCACTCGGCTCGCGCCATCTCTACGACTACATGGACGGCAATCCCGACATCATCTTCCGCGACGTGGCATGGACCAACAACCCCTACGTCATAGCGCAGAATCCGAAAGTGATGTCAATCAACTCATGCCTTGAGATAGACCTCACGGGTCAGATCTGCGCCGACTCTATCGGCACGAAGATTTTCTCAGGAGTAGGGGGACAGCATGACTTCGTCTACGGATCGTCGCTGTCGGAGGGAGGTCTGTCGTTCCTTGCCATGCTCTCCACGACCAACAAGGGACACAACAAGATCAAGCCCGTGCTGACACCCGGAGCCGGTGTTGTCACCACCCGTTTCCAGACCAACTACGTAGTGACCGAGCACGGGGCGGTAGACCTCCGGGGCAAGACCCTGGCCGAGCGCGCCAAGCTGCTCATCTCGGTAGCCGCGCCGCAGTTCCGCGAGGAGCTCGACCGCGCCGCCGCCGAACGCTTCGGCTACGCCTACCTGCGCCTGAAATAGCAACCCGTCCGACACCGAAACAACGCATTATGTAGGGTCGCGGCATGCCGCGGCCCCCCCGTCCGGATTCACGTCTGTCCCCGTCCGGATTCACGTCTGTCCCCGTCCGGATTCGCATGTGTCCCCGTGTCGTCCCCGTGTCGTACCCAAAATACAATCCGCCCAACCAATGGGCGGATTGCTTACGAGTAATATTTTTGCGGGATTGCGTCTCGACGACGCAATCCCGCTTTTTACACAAATATTATTCTGACGGTTGGTGTTGGACGGTGGATGGAGGTGAGTGGACGGTGGGTGGGTTGGAAGGTGGCGGACGGTGGGCGGACGGTGGGCCGCGGCATGCCGCGACCCTACAGGGGCGGTTTTCGCATCCATATGCATTGTTTCTCATTAAAAATCATTATATTTGTGCCGGATATGTTTAATCAATCAAGGAGGGATATAGATGGACAGGAAATACCCGCGTGCCAAGTGGCATGACTATAACGGAGGAGTATATTTTGTGACGGTAGTGACTGCAAACCGTCAAAACTTTTTCGGTAAAATCATAGGCGGAGAAATTTTACACACTGAACTTGGCTCCGTATTATCCCGCACCATTGAACAATGCTACAAGCATTATAATGATGTCAAAGTGGATTGTCACACAGTCATGCCCAACCATTTCCACGCCATCATCAGCATATCCCGGTCCCCTGTAGGGTCGCGGCATGCCGCGGCCCCCGGTACCCCACCAGTATCCGCCCCATTACCCAACCCAGGCTGCCTCCTTCCGCCCAGACATCCTGAAGAATCAGACAACTTTACCGCCCGCAATCACCACAACGCCCGTTTGTCAGCAGTCATAGGAGGAATTAAATCTGCGGTCAAAAGATATGCGAACCAACGCGAAATCGCATTCGCATGGCAGGCAAATTTTCATGACCACATAATTCGTAATCAGCGTGCATATGATTTTATTGCGGAATATATCCGGACAAATCCACAGCGGTGGGATACAGATCGGTTTTGTCAAAATAATCAATATGAAACATCTATATAGCCTAATCGTGTTGTTTGCAGTTGTCTGTTCGGGCTGCACTACATTCCTTGGGTGAAAAGAAGGGCAGCGAATACCACTTGCTTTTTGATGACTTCTGCAATCTGGTTAGCCGGGAATAGGGTTTTGGCGGGGGCATATGCATCGTTTTTCATCAAAAATAGTTATATTTGCGTTGTAGAGTTAAAGAGGAGCGACCTAAAGAGTAAGTCTAATATAAAATTTAGCTATAGGTCTGCTTTTTTGCTCTTTGATTTATTTATGAGAGGGATAAAGAAAAGACCATGACTAAAAATCAAATAGACTATGTGACTTGCGTCATTGGAGCATTAGCTCTTATGACAGGTAAGTCATGTTCATGGATTTATCAGAAACTCCACGCCGCCGGATTGATAAAAGACTATCTTGCTGCAGCTTACGATGTGCTGCATACATTAAGCCTTGAGTATGTGGCGGAAGATGTTATCAAGCTTATGAAGAAGAACGGACACGCCCTATGCTGATTTATCATACCTCCGACCAGCAATTCTTTGCTCCCGATGTAATTCATTCCCGGGAGGCACTTGATTTTGGGAAAGGTTTCTATGTCATTCAACATGGATAAGGCTACCCGCATATTACGCGATATGAAGTATTCCCGTATCATCGGGCTGATAGCGGAGAAGTTGCAAATCCCGCTTGAAGAGGCGATGGATATGCTCTACTCGTCTGTTCTGTTTGAAATAATCGACGATGGTACCGCCGACCTCATTTGCCGCAGCGATCTATACCTCGCCAACGAAATCATCCGCATGCACAACAAAAAGTAGTTTGTATATGAAAAATGCCAGTTGGGATTTGAGTCCTAAGATTGGGTCATACGCATTGATTCTCATCAAAAATTGTTATATTTGCGTTGTAAGCATAAAGTGTATTTGACAGCGGTACGCGCACGCTTGCTTCCTGGGTGATCGAGGAAGGGTGACAATGTGCCGATGCTTTCCGATGGGGAGCGGGTTGGGGACGGTGGGCCGCGGCGTGCCGCGACCGTATAGGGGGGACGTGTAAATTTGAAATTATCCTGTTATGAGACATAGTAAACATGCTGCACCGCTTGCGCAGGTGCTTCCTGATGAGACGGGCGCCTCGGCCCGTACTATCCGTCGCGTGGTCAAGATCGGCTGCGTGGTCAACGCGCTGCTGATGGCACTCAAACTTACCGCCGGTTATCTCGGCCATAGCGATGCCCTGGTCGCCGACGGTTTCCATTCGCTCAATGATTTGGCCGCCGATCTGATAATGCTCATCTTTGTCGGTATATCGTACCGTGCGGCCGATGACCGTTATGCCTACGGCTACGGCAAATTCGAGACCTTCTCCTCGTTCCTTATATCGGCTTTCCTGATTGTCGTGGCCTGTGTGATAGGTGCCGAAGCGGTGGAGTCGATTATCGGATACGCGAAAGGGGAGGAGCTGGACCAGCCCGACATATGGACATTCATCGTGGTGCTTTTCGCCATGGCATGCAAGGAGGGGCTGTTCCGGTTCTACTCGCACGCCGCACGCCGCGCCGAATCAAAGGCGCTTCTCGCCAACGCCTGGCACCACCGCAGTGACGCTCTCGCTTCGGTGGCCACACTTGTCGGCGTGACATTCTCCCACTTCTTCGGCCCGGCGTTCCGGATACTTGACCCGGTGGCGTCGCTGGTCATCGCGGTCTTCATTCTCATACCGGCCGTCAGGCTGTTCCGCCCGGCGTTTGCCGAGCTGATGGAACGCTCGCTGCCGGCCGGCGATGTGGCGCGTGCCCGTGGCATAGTTGAGGCTGTTCCCGGAGTGGAGGGCGTGTCGGGTCTGCGCACGCGCCGCAACGGCCATCACCTGATATTTGACGTGGAGATCCGGATAGCGCCACACCTCACCATCGAACAGGGGGCCGTGATAGCCGCCGCCATCGAGGAGGCGCTCAAGAAGGCCTACTGTCCGCACATATTCGTATCCGTCACAACCAGGCCGGCATAGCCGCTGAGGTGGGCCTGTCAAGTTACACCGGCATACAGAAACCGGTGATTCAGGGCTGTTTTGTGGCCGTTTCTGCACAAAACGCTGATAATTGAGAAATTTTTATTATCTTTGCACCGAATTGTGCGCTCACACAGTCGGAAGACCCGCCGCGTGCGTGCATATCCGATTCCCATCGAGCCGGATCTGACCTTGAGCCGGTTCCCACTTTGAAATTAATCTAACAATAATAGTATGAGTTTGAACATCATCGTATTGGCCAAGCAGGTTCCCGACACCCGCAATGTCGGAAAAGATGCCATGAAAGAGGACGGTACAATCAACCGTGCCGCCCTTCCGGCTATCTTCAACCCCGAGGACCTCAACGCCCTCGAACAGGCCCTGAAACTTAAGGAAATGTATCCCGGCACGAAGGTGACTCTCCTCACCATGGGTCCAGCACGCGCCGCAGAAATAATCCGCGAGGGTATGTATCGCGGAGCCGACGGCGGCATTGTGCTTTCAGACCGCGCGTTTGCCGGCGCGGATACACTCGCCACCTCTTACGCCATCAGCGCGGCAGTGCGCAAGATCGGCGAATATGACCTCATCATCGGCGGCCGTCAGGCTATCGACGGCGACACCGCACAGGTTGGTCCGCAGGTGGCTGAGAAGCTCGGTCTCCCCCAGGTCACATATGCCGAGGACATCATGGAGGTCAAGGATGGCAAGGTGCTCGTGAAGCGTCGCATCGAGAGCGGTGTCGAGACCGTCAAGGCTCCCCTCCCGCTCGTGGTGACCGTGAACGGCTCGGCCGACGCATGCCGTCCGCGCAACGCCAAGAACGTGCAGAAATACAAATACGCATGTCTTCCCTCCGAGGCAGCCAACGATGACAAGAAGAAGGAGATGCTTGAGAAGCGTCCCTATCTCAACATCGGCGAGTGGACCGCGGCTGCGGTCGAGGCAGACCTGTCGCAGTGCGGTCTCGCCGGCTCACCGACAAAAGTGAAACAGATCGAGAACGTGGTCTTCACCGCCAAGGACGCCCGTCGTGTCGAGAACAACGACGAGGAGATCGAGACTCTCGTCAAGGAACTCATCGCTAACCATACAATCGGCTAATCATGGCAACAGACAAGCATAATTTAATAGTATATTGCGAGTTCGAGGACGGCAAGGTGGCCGACGTGAGCCTTGAGCTCCTTACCAAAGGCCGCGTGCTGGCCGACAAGCTCGGTATCAAACTTGAGGCCGTAGTGGCCGGCGACAACCTGAAGGATGTCGAGAAGCAGATTCTCCCCTACGGTGTCGATACAGTATATAAGGTGGAGGACCGCCGTCTTTCACCCTACACATCCCTTCCCCACAGCTCGATCCTGATCAACCTCTTCCGCGAGAAGCAGCCGCGCATCGCGTTCATGGGCGCTACCTCGATCGGCCGTGACCTCGGCCCGCGCGTTTCGTCGGCGCTCCACAGCGGTCTGACAGCCGACTGTACGCAGCTTGAGATCGGCGACCACAAGGATGCCCGCACAGGCGAGGAGTACAAGGACCTGTTGCTCCAGATCCGTCCCGCGTTCGGCGGCAACATCGTGGCCACTATCGTCAACCCCGAGTGCCGTCCGCAGATGGCTACCGTGCGCGAGGGCGTGATGAAGAAAGAGGTGCGCGACTCCAACTATGTCGGCGAGGTGGTTAACCTCAACGCTTCAGACTACACACGTCCCGAAGACTACGTGATCGAGGTCATAGACCGCAACGTCGAGAAGTCGAAAGTGAACCTCAAGGGGAGCCCCATCGTGGTCTGCGGAGGTTACGGCATGGGCAGCAAGGAGAACTTCCAGATGCTTCATGAGCTTGCCGACGTGCTCGGCGGAGAGGTGGGCGCGAGCCGTGCCGCCGTCGATGCCGGCTGGGCCGACCATGACCGTCAGATCGGCCAGACAGGTGTGACCGTGCGTCCGAAGCTCTACATCGCATGCGGCGTGTCGGGCCAGATCCAGCACATCGCCGGTATGCAGGAGTCGTCGATCATCATCTCGATCAACAACGACCCCAACGCGCCGATCAACACCATCGCCGACTACGTGATCACGGGTAACGTCGAGGATGTCGTTCCCAAACTTATCAAGTACTACAAAAAGAATACGAAATAATGGCTAATTTCTATAACGACAACGAGGCGCTGAAGCACTATCTCAACCATCCCATGATGGAGAAGATCGTTGCCCTCAAGGAGCGCAACTTCGCCGACGCCGACAAATATGACTACGCACCCCAGGACTATGCCGACGCACAGGACAGCTACGACAAGGTGCTCGAAATCGTGGGCGAGATCTGCGGCGATGTCATCGCCGAGAATGCCGAGGATGTTGACCACAACGGTCCCCGCGTCGAGAACGGCCGTGTGATATATGCCGAGGGTACAGCCCGCAACCTCGACGCCTGCCGCAAGGCCGGCCTGATGGGCATGGCCATGCCGCGCCGTCTGGGCGGTCTCAACTTCCCGATCACCCCCTACATCATGGCCGCCGACATCGTGAGCCGCGCCGATGCAGGTTTCGAGAACCTCTGGGGGCTCCAGGACTGCGCCGAGACAATCTACGAGTTTGCCGACGAGGAGCAGAAGCAGAAATACATTCCCCGCGTGTGCGCAGGCGAGACCATGTCGATGGACCTCACCGAGCCCGATGCAGGTTCCGACCTCCAGTCAGTAATGCTCAAGGCCACCCAGAAAGAGGATGGCTCATGGGTGCTCAACGGCGTGAAGCGTTTCATCACCAACGGTGACTCCGACATCCACCTCGTGCTCGCGCGCTCTGAGGAGGGCACGAAAGATGGCCGTGGTCTGTCGATGTTCATCTACGACAAGCGCAACGGCGGTGTCAACGTGCGCCGCATCGAGAACAAGATGGGTATCAAGGGCAGCCCGACATGCGAGCTTACCTACAAGGACGCTCCCTGTGAGCTGGTTGGCTCGCGCCGTCTCGGTCTGATCAAGTATGTGATGGCGCTCATGAACGGTGCGCGTCTCGGTATCGCCGCCCAGAGCGTAGGTCTCAGCGAGGCCGCTTACCGCGAGGCCCTCTCATATGCCAAGGAGCGTACACAGTTCGGCAAGGCCATCATCGAGTTCCCTGCTGTGGCAGAGATTCTCTCGGTCATGAAGGCCAAGCTCGACGCTTCGCGCGCGCTGCTCTATGCCTGCACACGCTTCGTTGACATGTACAAGGTCTACGACGACATCGCCAAAGAGCGCAAGCTCGAACTTGACGAGAAGAAAGAGGCCAAGGAATACTCACGTCTGGCCGACGCGTTCACTCCGCTCGCCAAGGGCATGACATCAGAATTCTGTAACCAGAACGCCTACGACTCGATCCAGATCCACGGCGGTTCAGGCTTCATGAAAGACTATGCCTGCGAGCGCATCTACCGCGACGCACGCATCACCTCGATCTACGAAGGTACGACACAGCTTCAGGTAGTGGCTGCAATCCGCCACGTCACCACCGGCACATACCTCAACTGGATCAACGAGCAGCTTTCGGTAGAGTGCAAGCCCGAAGACCAGGACATCAAGGCCACACTCCAGTTCATGGCCCAGCAGTATGCAAACGCCGTCGAGGCCGTCAACGGAGTGAACGACCCGAAATATCTCGACTTCATGGCACGCCGCCTTGTCGAGATGGCCGGTTACACCGTGATGGGTCTTCTCCTTCTTGAGGACACAACCCGCGACGAGGCATTCCGCCGTTCGCTCCGCGTGTTCGTCAAGTACGGACAGGCCGAGGTGGCCAAGCACGCCGACTTCATCGGCAACTTCCGCCCCGAGCAGATCGAGAACTACCTCTACTAAGAGGCGTTTCAGCAGGAAAAATCACTGGAAACCGCCACGGCGCGAGCCGAAAATTTGGTAGTTTCGTAGAAAATAGTTAACTTTGCACCGCAAAAATGCGGGTGTCACCCGCTGACACCCGCATTTTTCACATTCTAAACACTTTAATACACATTCAAATTATGAATCGTTACGAAACCGTTTTCATTTTGACTCCCGTTTTGTCTGACGAACAGATGAAGGAAGCGGTAGAAAAATTCAAGGATGTGCTCAAGGAGAACAACGCAACCCTCGTCAACGAGGAGCTCTGGGGTCTCCGCAAGCTCGCATATCCCATCCAGAAAAAATCGACAGGCTTCTACACCCTGTTCGAGTTTGAGGCCGAGCCCACAATCGTGAAGCGTCTTGAGACTGCATTCCGCCGCGACGAGCGCGTGATCCGCTTCCTCACATTCCGTCTTGACAAATACGCTGTCGAGTACGCCGAGAAGCGTCGCAGACTGAGAGCAGAGAAACCCCAGGTAGAACCCGCCGAGGCACAGGCCGAGGCCACTGAAACAAAGGAGGCTTAAACAATGGCAGCAAACAACGAAATCCGCTATCTCACTCCCCTTACCGTAGATACGAAAAAGAAAAAATACTGCCGTTTCAAACGCAGCGGTATCAAGTATATCGACTACAAGGATCCTGAGTTCCTCAAGAAGTTCCTCAATGAGCAGGGCAAGATTCTTCCCCGCCGCATCACCGGTACTTCACTCAAGTTCCAGCGTCGTGTGGCACAGGCCGTGAAGCGTGCGCGTCACCTCGCGCTTCTTCCCTACGTGACCGACCTTATGAAATAATCATTCTTAAAACGTATCGACAATGAAAGTAATTCTCAAGGAAAATATCCCCAGTTTAGGTTATAAGGATGATGTAGTCGAGGTTAAGAGCGGTTATGGCCGCAACTACCTCATTCCCCAGGGTCTGGCCATCATCGCTTCTGATGCCGCTCTCAAGCGTCTCGCAGAAGACCAGAAACAGCGTGCCCACAAGATCGCCAAGATTCACGCTGACGCAGAGGCTGCCGCTGCAGCTCTCGAGGGCGTGAAGCTCACAATCGCAGCCAAGGCTGCCGCAAACGGCGCGATCTACGGTTCTGTCAACGCAGCCCGCGTTGCAGAGGAGCTTGCAAAGCTCGGTCACAACATCGACCGCAAGATCATCGAGCTTGAGACTGTCAAGATGCTTGGCAACTACACAGCTATCGTCCGCTTCCTGCGCGACGTATCAGCTGACGTAGAGCTCGAGGTAGTAGCAGAGGTTGAGGAGTAATCCGACACCCTGTCCAAGGAAAATACATGATGCCTGGTCCGGTTCCGGACCAGGCATCATACTTTTATACGTGCTCTTACTCTTACCTCTCGCTCCTTCAATCCGGCTCATTCCGGTTTCAAATCTCAGTTTATATGTGAGGTTTTAAGTTTTAGGCGTTAGATTTCAGATTTTAGAGCGTAGATTTTGGGAAGGTCTTCGGTGCGATATGAGCGTATCGAGTCGGAGGTACCGGCAAAGTGCCTGAAAGGCACTCGGAGATTGATAGAGGCTGTCTAACAATCAAAGTTAGGCAGTCTCTTTTTTAGATTTAATATTG